>ERZ773022.1157-NODE-1157-length-18617-cov-13.675735_pt1 | contig 18617 bp, 14 predicted proteins | sample MGYA00580839_ERZ773022 | MGnify/ENA primary metagenome ERZ773022 (study PRJEB29015, sample SAMEA2738020) | human oral metagenome | biome: human oral; feature: human-associated habitat; material: dental | place: China | collected 2044 ... | reverse complement strand
CATCATGCTCTTAAGTCTATCTGCAGTCGCTTCGCTGAGGTATTTCCCAAGCGAGTCGCCGCCTGTCACCTTCTTGAGGAAGCTTGATGAGCCGATGAGATATGGATTTACAGCCTTGCCGCCATTTGCAATCGAGCCCATATAGACCATCATTGAAGCCGGGTTGACTAGATCGTCCGCCTGTCCGATTCCCGCCCAGCTGAGTTTGATTGGGTCGTCAGCCGGGAAATTAAACTTGCCCTTTGCCGTCTTGATTCCGCTAATGTTGAGGGAATTCGTAAGCCCGACCTTCTTGACGTATTCCTTCATATTGCTCGCACCAATCTTGCGAGTAATCTCTCCGAAGGCGCCGTTGCACGACTTAGCAAGAGCCATCTCAAAGTCCACATGACCGTGAGCCTGACCGTTAGTGCACCTTATAGGCGAACCGTTTACATAGGTAACTCCACTGCACGTATATTCAAAGCTGTCTATATCATCAACATTGTCTATCGCCGCTGCGGCAGTAATCGTCTTGAAGGTCGAGCCCGGCGGGTAGAGGTTGCCCCCGATGGCGCGGTTGTCCAGCGGCCGGGCCTCGTCATTGCTCAGGGACTCGTAGGCCGTCTCGGCGACGCCGTCCTCGTGGGAGGCCAGCAGATTGGGGTCGTAGGAGGGCGAGGAGACCATGGCGAGGATCGCGCCCGTGGAGGGGTTGAGGGCGACGACGGAACCGCGGCGTCCGGCCAGGGCGTCCCAGGCCGCCTGCTGGACCTCCGGGTCGATCGTCAGCTCCAGGGAGCCGCCCCGCTGGGTCTGCCCGGTGATGAGGGACTTGACGCGGCTGGAGAAGAGCGAGGGATCCTCGCCGTTGAGCACCGTGTTGCCGGCCCGCTCCAGGCCCGTCATCGAGGCGTAGCTGGTTGAGAAGTAGCCGGTGATCGGGGCGTAGAGCTCGCCCTGGGGGTAGGTGCGCTGGTAGGCGTAGGCGTCGTCGGAGGAGACCGAGTCGGCGATGGCGTCGCCGCCGACGATGATCTGGCCGCGGTCCGTGCCGAACTCGGCGTAGACGGTGCGGGAATTGCGCGAGTCGGTGGTCAGCGTGCCCTGCGAGGAGGAGGCCTCCCACAGGGCCGGACGGGCCAGTCCCTGGACGCTGGTCACCGAGGTGCACAGCGTGAGGAACATGACGAGGACCAGGATCGTGACCTGGTGGATCTGGCGGTTCATGCGCGTCCACCCTCCGTGAATCGGGTCGGCGGGTTCGTGAATCGGGTCGGCGGCGCCGACGGGGCGGAGTGAGCCGACGGGGCGGAGTATTGGTCCGGCGCGGCGGGGTACTGGTCCAGTGCGACGGTCGGCTGATTCGGCGCGGCGGGGTATTGGTCCGGCGGCGCTGGCGGCGGCGCGGGGCGCTGATCCGGCGGGACGGCCGGCGCGGAGTACTGGTCAGGCGCGGCGGGGTATTGATCCGGCGGCGGCGCGGCGTGCCGATCCGGCGGGACGGCCGGCGCGGAGTACTGCTCCGGCGGCGCCGGGTGCTGGTCAGGCACGGCGGAGTATTGGCCCGGTGATGCCGGCGGCGGCGCCGGGCGCTGGTCCGGCGGCGCCATCGGCCGGTCCGGCGCGGCGTGCTGGTCCGGCGGAGCGGGGGACTGGGTGGCCGCGTCGTCCGGCGTGTCGGCGTTGAGCACGGCCCTGCGGATGGACGTGGGCAGCTCGGCGGTGTCGATAATGCGCGGCGCGGCGGTCACCGGCCGGCGGGCGGCGTCGGACAACCGCACGAGCAGCGCCAGAATGATCCAGTTGGCCACGAGCGAGGACCCGCCGTAGGCGAGGAAGGGCGTGGTCAGACCGGTCAGCGGGATGAGACGCGTGACACCGCCCACGACGACGAAGACCTGCAGGGCGATGGCGAAGGACAGGCTCACGGCCAGCAGCTTGCCGAAGCCGTCGCGCAGGTGCGCCGCCGTGCGCAGGCCGCGCTCAATGAGGATGAGGTAGAGCATGAGCAGCGCCAGCATCCCCATCAGCCCCAGCTCCTCGCCGAAGGAGGCGATGATGAAGTCGGAGTTCGCGAAGGGCACCAGGCTGGGGTACCCCTTGCCCCAGCCGGTTCCCAGCAGCCCGCCCGAGGCCATGCCGAACAGCCCCGTCACCAGCTGCTGGGAACTGCCGTACTCGGCGCCGTAGACGGCGGGATCCATGGCGTGCAGCCAGCCGCTGACGCGCTGCTGCACGTGGCTGAGGTGGGTGGCCGCGAACCAGGCCGCCGGGATGAACAGGGCCGCGCCGATGAGCAGCCAGCTGGGCCGGTCGGTGGCCACGTACAGGGTGACGACGAACAGTCCGAACAGGAGCAGCGAGCTGCCCAGGTCGCGCTGGAGGACCAGGACGACGATGCTCACGCCCCACACGACCAGCAGGGGGCCCAGGTGCCGGGCCCGGGGCAGGTTGACGCCCATGACCCTGCGGCCCGCCAGCGCGAGGTTATCGCGGTTGGCCACGAGGAAGGAGGCGAAGAAGACCGCCAGGAGCACCTTGGTCATCTCCGCCGGCTGGAAGGACATGGGGCCCAGGCGGATCCAGATCCGGGCGCCGTTGATGCTCTGGCCCAGGCCGGGCACGAAGGGCAGGATGAGGAAGGCCAGCCCGCCCCACATGGCCCAGCGGTCCCAGCGGCGCAGCAGGCGGTAGTCGCGCACCAGCAGCATCGCGCAGAACAGCACAATGCCCACGCCCGTCCACATCGCCTGCTTGGCGGCGTAGTTGTGCGTCCTCTCGAGGATCTTGTAGGACATGTCCAGGCGCTGGATCATGGCCAGGCCCAGGCCGTTGAGGGCCACCGCCGCTGGCAGGATCACCGGGTCCGCCCAGGGGGCGGTGCGCCGCACCCATAGATGGACGACGACGGCCGCGACCACCAGGGAGCCGGACAGCGACAGGAACTGGCCCGGCGAGGATCCGGTGCGGTTGAGGGCGGTCAGGAGGAAGCCGCTCAGGCCCAGCAGGAGGGCGACGACGAGCAGGCCCGCCTCCGCCCACCGGCCCGTATTGCGCGCGGGCGCGGCGAGGGGTATGGACGCGGGGGTCGGCGGGGAGGATATGGGGGACATGACCGGCGTCACACACCCTCCGGCAGCCGGCTCGCGCTCGGCGGCGGCGGGGCGGGACTCGACTGCGGCTTCGTCGATTGCGGGTGCGGCGTCTGCGGCGGCGTCGGGGTGGCGGTGGCCTCGGGCGTGGATGCCTGGGCGCTGACGGTGTCCTCGATGTATGTGCGGGCATCGGCCAGGGAGATCCGGGGGACCGTCTCCTCCAGGCGCTTGCGCATGCGCTCGTCGAGCTCGTCGAGGGCGGGCTCGTCGTAGGTCTCGACGACGTGGCTGAGCGAGATCGGTCCCAGGGTCTGGGGGATGCCCTGGTAGATCGCGACCTTCCCGTCGCTGATGGAGACGTAGTACTGGGACTGCGTCCAGTTGTAGACGAGGATGAGGGTGCCGGCGACGGCGATGAGCAGCAGGACCGTGCCCAGTATGGAGCGCCGGCGTCGGCGGCGGCGCCGCTCCTCGGCGTCGGCCAGGGCCTCGGCCGCCCCGGGCGCGGCGGGCGAGGAGGCCCCCTCCGCGGCGTCCGCGTCGTCCTCCAGGCCCGCCACGAGGGCGGCGGCCTTGGCCGCGGGCGTGGCGGGCGAGCCCTCCCCGGGGCTCGCCGCCGACGTGACGGCGGGCAGGGTGCGGTGGATGGCGGCGGAGCCGACGATCTGGGGGTCGCGCTGGGGGGTCGGGTCGTCCTCGACGACGTCGAAGACGACGGCGGTGATGTTGTCGGGGCCGCCCGCGCGCTCGGCCAGGTCGATGAGCTGCTCGGCGGCCAGCTCGGGGTCGTCCACCCCGGCGAGGACCTCCCCGATGGTGGCCGCCGAGACCGGGCCGCTCAGCCCGTCGGAGCACAGCAGCCAGCGGTCGCCGGGGACGGCCTCGCGGATGGACTCGTCGAGCTGGACCTCGCCGTCGGCGTCGCCCAGGACCCGCAGCAGCACCGAGCGCTGCGGGTGCTGACGGGCCTGCTCGCGGGTGAGGCGGCCGGTCTCGACGAGGTACTCCACGAAGGTGTGGTCGGTGGTGACCTGGGTGAGCTCGCCGTCGCGCAGGAGGTAGGCGCGCGAGTCGCCGACGTGGACCATGGCGAGCTTGTTGCCCGACCGCATAATGGCGATGCAGGTGGTGCCCAGGCCCGCCAGCTCGGGGCTGGCGGAGGAGCGGGCGACCAGGTCGGCGTGGGCGGCCTGCACGGCGTCGCGCAGCAGGCCGAGCAGATCGCCGGCCTGGTGGGAGTCGGCGTCGAGCGGCACGAGGTGGTCGACGGCGACGGCGGAGGCGATGTCGCCGCCGGCGGGCCCGCCCATGCCGTCGCACAGGACCATCAGGTGCGGCCCGGCGTAGCCGGAGTCCTGATTCGAGGACCGCACGAGCCCGACCGAGCTGCGTGCGGCGTAGCGGAGGGAGGTTGTCATGGGCGCAGCTCCAGCGTCGTCTGGCCGATCCTGACCGGGACTCCCATGGGGAGCTCCACGGTTCCGTGGACGGGGTGACCCGCCAGCGTCGTGCCGTTGGTTGAACCAAGGTCCTCCAGCCACCACGTGCCGTCCTTGGGGAATATGCGGGCGTGGCGGGAGGAGGCGTAGGAGTCCTCCAGGACCAGGGTGCAGGAGGGGGAACGGCCGATCGAGATGGAGGTCGGCGATAGGGGAACCGTGGAGCCGGCGAGGGGCCCCTCGGTGATGATGAGGCGGGAGGCGCCTCGTCGGTGCGACTGCGCCCGGGCCGGCGCGGGCGCGGAGGGACGGGCGGGACGGCGCTGGGCGCCGGGGGTGGCCGTGTCGGCGACGTCGCGTCGCAGGGCGCGGATCGTGAGGAGGACGAAGACCCACAGCAGGACCAGGAACCCGATCCGAGCCAGGGTGAAGGCGAGCTCGCTCACCCGTTCGCCCCGACTCCCTGGGTGCCATCCCAGAACATGATGCGCGTGCGGCCCACGGTCAGGGTGTTGCCGTCCAGGAGGGTGGCGGCGTCGACCCGGTGGCCCTCGACGAAGGTGCCGTTGGTCGAGTGGAGGTCGGTCGCAATGGCATGGCCCTGCATGAGGCGGATCTCCAGGTGGCGGCGGGAGACGCCCGAGTCGTCGACGATGATGTCCGCCTCGCTGCCGCGGCCGATGACGGTGACGGGACCGGTGAGCAGGTAGCGCTGGCCGTCGATGTCGAGGATCGGGTGCGCCGGGGAGGCGGTGGCCGCCGCGGCCGGGGCGGCCGCGCCGCGGCGGGTGGAGGAGTCGATCTCGACCGGGGAGCCCAGGGAGTCGTCGGACACGAAGGTGACCTCGACGGGGCCGACGAAGGAGTAGCCCTGGTCGGCGGCGTGGCTCGTGGCCACCTCCTCCATCTGGCGGGCCATCTCGTCCTGACTCCAGGACACGACGCGCTGGAAGTCGGCGGGGGCCAAGTGAATGCGGAAGACGTTGGGGACCACCGAGCGGTCGCGCGCGAAGGAAGCCGCGCGCTTGTCCATGGTCTCGCGCAGCTTCGAGGCGATCTCGATGGGCTCGACGTCGTTGGAGAAACGCGACTTGGCGCGCCCGGCGACGTCCTCAACGCCCCTCCCGAACTTGTCCAGGAACCCCATGTTCCTCACCTCCCAGGATGACCGGCTCCTCCGCGGGTACGGAGCCATCGGGCCCATCGTAACCGGTGTGACCAGGAGGGTGGGGAGGAGGAGCCGATGGATCGGGCGGGTGACGGGTCTCACCGGCCTGTGGATCGGATTGATTGGACGCGGGAGGCCCCGAGCGGCTATCGTCAGCCTCGCTTCTCGCGCGAGTGGCGGAATTGGTAGACGCGCACGGTTCAGGTCCGTGTGATCTTACGATCATGGGGGTTCGAGTCCCCCCCCGCGCACGACGAGCGCAGGCCCGGAGCCGGCTGAGACCCAGCGGTTCCGGGCCTTCTCGTTCGCGCTCGCGGGCCTCCGGGCCGTCGGCGCCCGCGGGCCTCCCGGTCTTCTCGGCCGCGTCGGCGCCCGCGGGCCCGTCGGCTACGAGAAGGACTTGTCGTTGGCCGGATTCTCGCCCGCGTCCGCGCCGGCGGGCCGACCCGTCGTGCGGGTGCCCCCGGGCCGCTCCCCCGCGCGTCGCCCGCGTCTTCCGGGGCCGCCGACGGGCCGGGGTCATCCGGGCCGCTCCCCGCGCGTCGCCCGCGTCTTCTCCCGCGCGTCCCCCATCCGGGGCGCCCTTCCCCTCGCCTGCTCGCCCCGTCCGGGTCCGCGTGTCGGGAGCGGCGGGCGGCGCGCACAGGATGTGTAGTTTTCCACAGGTCATGGGTGCGGGGGCGGTCCCGGCGGGCGGGGACAAGTACCCATCGGCGTGACCGCCACCGCGCGGGTGCCAGTGGGCCGGCTGGCAGCGGGCGGGCCTGGCGGCCCAAAAAGGTGGACGGCGCGTATCTTTCACCCTCCACGCCGCGCCCCTCTCGTTCCGAAGTGTTGCAATGACGCCATTCCCCGGACGCGCAGGAGTCGTCGCGCACCCGAAAGTCACGCGCCGGCCACCTTTTTCACCCCGCCGACGCCCCCGGGCCGCGAGGGCGGGGCCAGTCCGTGCGGATGGTGAGCTGCTCGCCGGAGCGACGCCCCCGGGCCGCGAGGGCGGGGCCGCCGGCCGGGAGCCCGCGGGAATCACCGCCGCACCAAGGGACCCACCAAGGGCGCCCGTCTGCCCGTCGGCGTCGAACCGGAATCGCCGCCGCCCAAGGGACTCACCCGCGGGTCCGTCGTCGGACGCGCAGCCGCATGACGGCGAGGGCGGCCAGGGCCCCGGCCCAGGATCCGGCTGCATTCTGACCGACGTTCGCCCAGCTGGCCCGGCGGTCCAGGGCCGTCACCAGCAGCTGGGTCAGCTCCGCGCTCGCGCCCAGGGCGCAGCCGAGCAGGGCCCACGCCCACCACGGAACCCTCGGCCAGCCCAGGGTGCCGAGGAAGGTCAGCGGTGCGAGCATGACCAGGTTGAGCACCACGTCCTTGTCCGCCTCGGAGAGGAACCACAGGCCCAGAATGCTCTTGGCCTGCGCGATGTCCCCGCCCGAGGGCCACAGGACCGCCACCAGGATGATGACCAGGCAGGCGACGGCCCCTGTTCGGGCGAGGCGGTGGGTGGCTGCGTCGGTGGACACGGGCCCGAGGCTAGTAGAGGCCGGTGGGGCGTCGTCGTTCGTGCCGCCCGGGTCACACGGGCCGGGCCCGGCGGCACGCTGCCGCGGGCGCCGCTCATGAGCGATGCCCGGGTCGTTCAGGGCTCGGGCCTGATGACGGGCAGGACCGACCAGGGGAAGTTGATCCACTTGCCGGTCACGCGCCAGCAGTAGTCGGGCTCGAAGACGCTGCGCGGCTTGCGGTAGATGACGGCGGAACGGGCGTCGACGTTCACCTTCTCCCCGCCCAGGTCCAGGCCCTGGTGGCGCAGCAGCTCCATGACCAGCTTGAGGGTCTTGCCCGAGTCGGCGACGTCGTCGACCACGAGGACCCGCTTGCCGGGCAGCTCGGAGGCGTCCATGAGCGGGGGCAGGACGACGGGCTCGTCGAGGGTCTGGCCGACGCCGGTGTAGAACTCGACGTTCATGGCCCCCATCGCCTTGACGCCGATCGCGTAGCCGATGGCGCCGGCGGGTATGAGGCCGCCGCGGGCGATGCCGATGATGAGGTCCGGCATCCATCCCGAGGCCACGATCTGGGCGGCCAGTTCGCGCTCGGCGACGCCGAACAGCTCCCAGGTGAGCTCCTCGCGGTCGGGCTCGGCCTGCGAGGCGGCGCCGTCGTCGAAGACGGGCCGGGCAGGCGTGATGGAGTCGGTGGAGGGGGCGGTGGACAGAGGGCCGTGCGTCTCGCTCACTCTGCCCAGGGTAGTGGGGTCGTGGCCCCGGACACGGTAGGGCGCACCCTTCCGCCCCCGCAGAGGTCTCGAAGAGGTTGCAGTTTTGGCAACGACGGCGTCGGGCAACGCGGGCGGGCGACGGCGCCCGGAGGTGCTCCCCGAGGATGGGGTCCGGCCGCCTCGGCGGGGCGAGGAAGCCGGTCAGCGGCGGGCGCGCCCCGCGGATCGGGCCCGGCCCTCGCGCCACGGTCGTAGGATCGGCGCGACGGTCCGATGATCCGATGATCCGATGAGAAAGGCGAGGCGCTCAATGGCTGCGACCCCGGAGGGCGGGCCCCGCGCACCGGCGTCGGAGGGCGGGCCCAGCGCACCGGCGTCGGCCGCCGAGACGGTCGCCGCGAGGTACCCGCGCCTGCGGTACATGGGGAGCAAGTACGCCCTTCTGCCCCAGCTCGAAAGGGTCCTGGGCGACCTCGCGGGGGTCACCGTCGCGGACCCCTTCAGCGGGTCGGGGGTCGTGTCCTACCTGGCGCGCACCATGGGGCGGGAGGTGTGGGCCTCGGACTATCTGGCCTTCCCGTGCGTTTTGACCCGCGCGACCGCGGCCAATGACGGCGTGCGCCTGAGCGAGGAGGATCTCGACGAGCTCCTCGGCCCCAGTCGCGACGGACGCTCCTACATCTCCCGGACCTACTCGGGAATCCTCTTCACCCCCGAGGATCTGGCGGTGCTGGACTCGGCCTGGTCCGTGCTGGCCGCCTGGGAGGGGGTGCGCCGGGACCTGGCCATCGCCTCCCTCATACTGGCGGCGGCCCGCAAGCAGCCGCGAGGCGTCTTCACCGTGACGGCCCCCCGCTACCCCGCCTACGACGACGGTCGCCGTCATCTGCGCATGACCCTGCGCGAGCACATCATCGAGGCCGCCCGGGACTGGAACCGGGCGGTCCTCGACGGCGGGCCCCGCGCCCGGGTGCGCCGGGTCCCGGTGGAGGAGGCTCCGCGGGGCGCCGACGTCGTCTACCTCGACCCGCCCTACGCCCCGCCCCGGGACGACAACGACTACATCAAGCGCTACTGGTTCCTCGAGGGCCTGGCCGACTACTGGGACGGGGGCCGCGCCGAGATCATGGAGTCCACCGCGACGCGCAAGCTCCCCAAGCGCCCCACGCCCTTCGGATCGAGGCGGACGATCGAGGGGGCGCTGGCGCGGACCCTCGATCGTTTCGCCGATTCCTCGGTGGTTCTCTCCTACGGGTCGAACGCGGTCCCCGGCCTGGACGCGCTGGTGGGGATGGTCCGGGAGGTCAAGGGCGGCGCCGAGGTCCTCAGGATCGACCACCGCTACCACTTCGGCACGGCCCGCCACGCCACTCGCCGCCGGGCGGTCGAGTACCTCATTGTGGGGGCGTGAGTGCGGCATGGCGGGGCGGCGGGGGTGGCGGGGCCGGCGCGCTAGCCTGGTCGCGTGCTCCTCGCCTTCTCCGTGTCCCCCGCCACCACCGACGACCCCGACGGATCCGTGTCCGAAGCCGTGGCCCGCGCCGTGCGAGTGGTGCGCGACTCCGGCCTGCCCAACGAGACGACCTCCATGTTCACCACCCTGGAGGGCGAGTGGGACGAGTGCATGGCGGTGGTCAAGGCCGCCTGCGAGGCGGTGGCGCAGGTGAGCCCGCGCGTGGCACTCGTGCTCAAGGCCGACATCCGGCCCGGCCGGACGGGCCAGATGACGGCCAAGGTCGAGCGCGTCGAGGCCCGGCTGCGGCGGGGTGAGGACGGGGGCGCCGACGGCGGTGCCCGCTGAGGTTCGGCGGGGGCGGCATCAGCCTGTGCGACGCCGCTGGTGCGGGCCGAAGGCTCATGTTGCGCGCGTGACACGGGTAAGGTTGTTCCTGAATGTCTCGAGCTCAAAATGCTCGGGATCGAGAAAGTGCTCTGCTTCGCTCACATTGTTTTCGTAAAGGAGGCGGGCTTCGTGGCGCCTACCGGCAGACTCGTAGGCGCGGGCAAGATCGTCGCGCGCAATGAGGATGCGGATATTGTGGTCGCTGGATTCCGGAACACGGAATTCTGCGGCCAGAGCTTGTTTGCGCAAGGAGATGAGCTCGTCAAATCTTCCAGCGATCTCGTAGGCGCGGGCAAGATCGTAGCGCGCAATAGAAACATGTGGGCTGTCGGCATCGAAAATGCGCCGACTGTCTATGAAATTTTCTTCGAGAAGTGTTAAGGCTTTCTCGATCTCTCCGGTCTTGCGATAAAGAAAGGCAAGATTTCTGCGTATGTCAAGCGTGTTCGTACTGAAAGTATTCTCACTGTGCTCCAGGGCCTGCTGATGTAGGGCGATTGCTTTCTTTGAGTGCCCTGAGGACGTATAAACAATGGCAAGATTGTTGCGGGTGGTGTTTGTACTGGGGTGGTCGAATCCCAGGGCGCGCTCGCTGATCTCCAGGGCTTGTTTGAGAAGATCAATGGCTTTGTCGTAATCGCCCATTGACTTATAAGCAATGGCAAGATTCGCTTGCGCTGTCAAGGTATTAGGGTGCTCGGGACCGAAGGTGCGCGCTCTGCTAGTTGCATTTCGTTCGAAAAGCTGAATAGCCTTCCTGGGGTTTCCGGCCATCAAGTACGCTCGAGCGATAACGCTCGTGTCCAATAGTTGCTCCTCGTCAGGGGTGATCCTGGCGAGAACGGCCTCGGCTTCATTGAGGAGCTGGGAGGCGATCAACCAGCGTGCAAGCATGAGGCGGCTTTCCGGGGAGTGAACCTCTTGGTCGAGGCGGTCTGCACGCTCAAGCCATGAAGCGATGGGACCACTAAGGAGAATGTCTTCAACCTTCTTCAGGGCGGAATTCAACAAGAGCAAACGAATCGGCGTGAGGTCGCGAGATGCTCCCATTCGATACTCGATGGCCTGTCGCAACGTACTGGGCAGAAGCATTATTGGCTCCGCGTCGCCGTCGGAGATCGCGGCCAGGGCGTCCTCGACCCTGCCGAGAAGATTGAGGGATGGTACTCGTGGATCGGGCAGATCCGTCAGCCCGCGTGCGAATCCGACAATACTATCCTGTCTCATCTTCCTAAGAGCGGCACGGCTGTAGTCGCTATCGTCAGCGGAGCGGAGCTGATCGGCGTCGAACCAGGTGATGAGAAAGTCAACAATCAGACGCAGAGGCTCTCCGCATGAGGCCTTGACCTGGAAAGCTAGTCGAGCCAATGGCTCAGCGAGTTCGTAGTAGGTCCGGCGGCGATCGCGAAAGTCGGCGAAAACTGTCGATACCGGCCTGAGCCAGCCCCGATCGGTGAGGTCGCCGACGGTCTTGGCGGCACTGCGCTGATCAACACCAGTGCACCATGCGAGTTCCTTGACGGGAAGCGGCCGATCCTCTACAGCGAGTTTGGCAACAATAAGCTGCTGCTGCGGCGATAAGTGCACCAATTGCTCCTGGTAGTATGGGATGAGGTCATCGACGCAGTTCAGAAGCAGGTCGGCAAGGTGGTCGAGTTTCTCAACGCTGAGAGCATTGCCGAGCAGGGTCCATAGTCGGGGCTGTCCGCCCGCAAGGTGTGCGATTATGTGGATGCGGGCTAGAGCATCATTTCCGTTGAGTCGACTCTCCAGCTCCTTGTCCCCCGCTTCACGGGCCACAGCGAGAAGCATCGCCTTCGCATCCTCCGGAGAGAAAGGCTTCAATCGAATTGTGTCGAAAAAACCGAAGAATGGGCGAGAATTACTGGAGAGATTGCGGTCCAGCCGTGTGCTGGTGCCGATGAGGAGCAGGTTTGGTTCGGTTTGGAGGAGATGACGAAGTTTCTGCTGGCCCAGATCTCCCAGATTGTTGAGGATGTGATCAATATTTTCTGCCAGAATAAGGATCGGATTATTTTCTCGAGTGCTAGCGCGCAACCTCGTCTCGTTCTCCGCCTCGTCGAGGCTGTGCGACTCCGATTCAGCATTAAGAGCCTGAAGTACTGCACCCAGCAGGTGCCTGTAGGAGACGATCGTCCAAGGGTCCTCTGGAAGCCAGGCGACCTGGAGGTGCGCACCCTGCTCGATGAGTCGGTGTGAGCGGTGGAAGACCAGAGAGATCAGATGGGTCTTGCCGGAGCCGCGCGGACCGATGAGCAGCGTGTGATGGGGGCTTGGTGTCGTTCCCAAGTCGGCGACATATGTCATGAGCCGATCGAGAGTCGCGTGCCGGACGACGAAAAGGCGTTCGAGCTGTTCGGCGGGCATGATTGAGGGCGTGAAGCGGGCTACGGTACTCATGGACGGTTCCAGATTCCGCGGCGACGGGCCCAGATGTACTGGAGTGCGGGATAACGCCAGCGGACGGTGCGCCCGCAGCGCTCAAGGTAGTGGTCCTTAATGAGATATTCAACAACTTTATCTGCACCGGGCTCCTGAGGAAGGTCATTCATGGGTACCCAGTTGTGCGCCGTCGAGACGGCGGCGTCGAGGACGTCATTGGCGAGGTGACTGCGTTTCCCGTAGTAGGGTTCCATTCTGGTGAGGAAGTGTTCAAACCAGCCGAACTCGTCAGGGTCATCGATGAAGTTCTCGAAACAGTCTTGTACGTCCTCTGAAGTTGTTACACGGTGCTGGCGCTGCTCGAGCGTGCCCGCAACCTTATGAAGAATGAAGGGAACTCCCCCGCTGACTTCGACTAGAGCCGACACAACATTTTCTGTGGGCATTTGCCCAATGCCGAGGAGAAGACGGCTCGCGAGTTCGCGCGCCTCGTCGTCGGGAAGGGGCCCGAGGGGGAGCGGCTCAAGATCGTTAAGACCGCCGCTCGTAGTGTGTGCGGAGCGCAGCACGTGGTGGAAACCGACGGAACCGCTGACGATCCACCTCACGTTCACCGTTCCCTGGCGCAGAGCACGAAGGGTCTGGAGAAGCTCCGAGGCCTCTTCCGCGCCTTCGCGCTGTGCAATGTTGTCGATCGCCATGGGAACCTCGTCCATCATGACGATCGGGATCGAGTTCTCACCCTGATCGAGAGACTTGAGTGTGTCGGTGAGTAGGCGATGTGCCGAGGTCTGACGGTGATAGGTCTTGACGGTGATGAGGCCCGGCACTCCGACGGATTCAACATTGTCGAAGATCATCGCCAGGACTCTGCGTGCTTGCTTGGGGAGGGAGGGGTTCTCGGACAGGGCCTGTGCTGTGCGGGTGAGGAAATCCTCGACCGTTCCTACGCCCTCGTAGTCGATGAGGTAGCACTGGAAACCCTTTTCCCTGGCCGCGAAAGTGTGCATCCAAAAGGTCTTGCCCATGCGCCTGGGGTCGGTGAGCAGGAGGTTCGCTCCGACTGCAAGCCGCGTGCGGGCCTGGTCGGTGGTGATCGCGCGGCCGACGAAGTGCCTCGGATCCCGGTCGTTGCCGGGTTGCGGGACAATGGGCTCCACGATGACCTCCAAACGTACGTGAACTCTCACGTACAAATATACGACGGATCTCACGTATGCCTAGAGCGGCGACAACGGAGCCGCTGGGCCGGGCGCGCCCGGCCTGGTCGTCGTCGGCAACTATGCGGCAGGAGTGCCGTAGCCGCCTGCGCGGGCATCGCCGTCGGCGCCGTCGTAGATCGGAACAAGGGAGTCCGTGCACCAGGTCGACCGCCAGTGCGGGGCGGGGCGTGAACGCACCTTCACGTGACGAAGTTCCATTCACGTCGTCAACCGTTGCTGACGTTCGGGGTGCTGCTCGTGCCGCCCGCTGGCGCCGGAGTGGAGTCAGCCGACTCGCGTCGATGAGAGCCGACTGTGCGCTCAGCCGACGGACTTGCGGTGCGGAGTCGGGACTTCAGGCCAGGAGGTCCTTCCACCAGGCCGCGAAGACGGGACAGCGCTCGAGGATCGCGGAGAGACCGGCGTCGGCGATGAGGCCGGGACCCGTCATCACCTTGTCGTAGTGACGACTTGCCCGCGCGAGGCGTTTGGACGGGCTGGTGCTCGGCCCGTTGTTGACCTTCTCGGGGCCTCCCGCCCGGGTGATGGCGCGCCGCAGATCCGCCAGGGCGTGATCTGGGATGACTCCGTCCCCCTGCCCGGCGTCGACCGCCGCGAGGACCAGTGACTCGATCTCGTGAAGAACCACAAGCGGACGAAAGCGCGGATCAGGGTGGGCCGCGCGCAGGGCCTCAGTGATGGCGCGCTGATGCTCCCCGTGGTTCCGGCACTCGGCATCCCGGCCGGGTGCGCCCTTGGGGTACTGGTAGTAATCGATGAGAAGACCCACGCGGTGCCAGTGGCTGCCGCGCAGAAGTGCACGGAGCTGCGTGTTGTAGTGCCTCCAGTGCCCGCCTCCGCGGCGTGCGCCCGTGGGTGTCGCGGAGGTGATGACGATGATCGGGACAAGGCGAACCGCTCGCCTCAAAGCGGCGGGCACCAGTACGTCTCTGACAATCGCCTCTTCCGTCGGCCCCTCCACGAGCACGGCGATCTGCCTCATGAGCCTGCTCCCTCGCGTGCCGGGCGGCCGCCCAGGAGATTCATCTCCCACAGGGTGCCGGTGGAGTAGTTGTCCAGGAAGGCCTCGAGCTCCTCCCGATCGGGGCGACTCGCCGTCGTCGCCCCGTCCACCCGGTCCAGGACCACGATCTCGGTCAGGTCGAAGTGGGACACCAGCGGCACGGACTGGGTCGCCAGAATCACCTTGTGCCCGTTCCTCCCAGCGATATGAACCATGTCCGCGAGCAGGCCGATCGCCGCCGGGTGGAGCCCGAGCTCCGGCTCGTCCAGGACCACAGTGGCAGGAAGATCAGGCCCCAGCAGCAGGGTGGCCAGGCAGATGAAGCGCAGGGTTCCGTCGCTGGCCTCGTGAGCCAGGAACGTCCGGTCCAGCCCGCGCTGCCTCCAGCGCAGCCGGATCCGCCCCGAGGCATCCGGCACCAGCACGAAGTCGTCGAAGAACGGGGTGACATGACGTATGGCTGAGACAATGCGCCGATAGTGCTCGGGGTGCTCCTCGCGGACGCGCAGCAGGTAGGCGGCGATATTCTCCGCGTCCGATCGCAGGGTGATGTCGTCGCCCACGGTCGAGCGCCCCTTGACCGGGGCATTGCTCGAGACGTCGTCGAAGTGGAAGACACGGCAGCCCTCCAGGATGGGGCGCACGTAGGCGGCGAAGCTGCGGAGCTTTCCCGGTTCGTCCGCCTGCACGATCCGGGGAACGCGACTGTGGGAGCCGAAACCAAGATCCTCGTCATAAGGCCTGTCCCGGTTCCGACCGGCCTGGAACAGAAGCCACTCGTGGAGCTCGGCCCGCCCCGACTCGTTCCAGTCATCCGGGTTCAGCCTCACGCGGTAGCCGTTGCGGCAGTTCTTCTCGTTGAACTCCGACATCATCTCGACCAGGACGTGCTGGGCGGCCCCCTCGTCGTCCTCGAAGAGGAGGTTGTCCACCCCGCCGCGCCTGCGCAGGTAGTCCTGGAAGGAGTCGTCCCAGATGCGCGAGACCAGCTCCAGGGCGCTGACGAGGTTCGACTTGCCCGACCCGTTGGCCCCGATGAGCACCGTGACGTCGGTGGTCAGGTCCAGCTCGACGCGGCGGATCGACCTGAAACCCTCCACAACGAGGCGTCCGAGCTCAGCAGCCATGCCGCCATCCTAGATGATCGATTCGGGGAGAGGCCGTTCCGCCTGGTCCTCGTGGGCGCACGGCGCAGGCGCGTCGTCCGGCGCCCCTCTGTCTGCCGTCCGGATAGGTTCTGGGTGGTGCCGTGCTCTGCGCCACAGCGAGGGGTCGGGCTGTGTGTTGGGTGCTGCCGGGGCCGGTCTTCAGGGGATCGTGGAGGACCGGTTGGGAGGCCGCCCAGCGGCCGTCCGACCCCGCGAACCGATCTCGAGCCGGAAGTGAACCGATCTCGACGCGGAATACGACCGATCTCGGCGAACAGGGGAGGCGGGGCTGTGAGCAGGCCGGGCGCCCGTCGTCAGGCCTCCATCAGCCCTCCGCGGCTCTTCGATTCCCCCAGGGGGCGGGCCTCGACCGGCGCCGCGCACGCCACCCGGCCCGCCTCAGCCCAGGAGCGCCAGCACGACGGCGGCGCTGCGGGCGGCCGCCTCGTCGGCGCCGATGTGGAAGTCCTGCCCCGCCCGAGGCCCGCACAGGTCGGACACGCCGCGCACGGAGACGAACGGGATACCGGCGCTCGCGGCCACCTGTGCCAGCGCTGTCGACTCCATGTCCGTGCTCACGGCCTCGGGGAAGAGCTCGCGTGTGCGCCCCACGTTCGCGGCGGTGACGAAGGAGCTTCCCGCGAGCATCTGGCCGGTGTGGAGGCGCGCCGAGCCCGATGACGGCGTCGCCCCGGCCAGGGCGGCCCGGCCCGCCTCGGCCGCGCGGGCGAGCAGCCCCGCGTCCCCCTCGAAGAAGGCGGGCTGACCGGGGGTCTGCCCGTAGGCGTAGCCGAAGGCGGTGGCGTCGGCGTCGGCGAGGGCCAGGGCGGCCGAGACGCACACGTCGCCGACCTCGACCTCCCGTCCCAGCCCGCCGGTCGTGCCCGCGGAGACGACGGCGTCGGGCTCCACCTGGGCCAGGACCGTGGCGAGCGCGCCGGCGGCGGCGATCAGCCCGATGCCGCTGCGCACCAGGACCAGCTCGCGCTCGGCGCCGTCGCTGGGCAGCCGCAGGGACCAGGCCCGGGCCTCTCCGAGCAGCGCGACGGGCTCGGCGTCGGCCCGCTCGGGCAGGGCGTCCAGGAAGGGCCGGACCTCCTCGGCCATGGCGCAGGAGACGACGGCGGCGACATGGCGGCGGGGACGCGTGGTGCTCATGTCGGCGAGCCTACGCCGGGGGAAGCCTCGACCGGCTCGCTCAGTCCGAGCAGAACCGCCTCGATGACCTCGTAGGTGGAGGTGCAGGCGCCCGGCGTCGGTGTCCCCGCGGGCGGGGTGCCTGCCCGGGCGCCCGACTCGGGCGGCTGGTTCACGACGGAGTCCAGGTAGAGCAGGCAGATGACATCGGCCAGGCTCGTCGTGGAGACCGCGGGGCGCCGCCCCATGCGCGCGAGCACCTTCTCGATGATCCCGGAGAACCGGGCGATCAGCTCCTCGCGGCCCGCCGCCATCTGGGGGCTGTCTGGGTGGCGCAGCCGGTAGAGCGTGTACTCGCTGGTCAGCAGGTGGATGGCGCGGGCCTCGGGACGTATGGAGTCGAGCATCTCCATGAGCGACTCCATGGTCGGGGCCTCCATCGTCTCCACGGCGGCCGTGACTCGCTCCATCAGCGCGTTGGCGCGGGCGACGATCGCCTCGGTGAGCACCTCCTGCAGCGAGGAGTAGTTGGAGTAGAAGGCCCCCCTGGTGAAGCCCGCCTCGCCGACGACGTCGTCGATGCGGGTGGCGGCGATGCCCTTGGCCGCCACGACGTCCGCGGCAGCCTCGACCAGGCGCGCACGCGTGTTCTCCCGCTTGCGCGGGCGCTTGCCCGCGGCGCGGGCGGGCTTCTTCGGGGCGGTGCGGGAGCTCATGCTGCGCATCACCGTACCTCAGGGGTGCGGCGGCGCGCTGGCATCGGGGTGCCGGGAATCACAGGACGCCAAGTTTCGATACAGAAATGTACCGAGTACATTCCTGTATCGAACTTGTCGACCACCAACCCTGAAAGGACCGCCGTGTCCGCCTATCTGCACTCCCTGGGCCGCTGGTGCGCCCGGCGCGCCCCGCGCGTCCTGGCAGCCTGGCTCCTCCTCATCGCCATCCTCGGCGGCGCCGTGAGCACCGTCGGCATGCGTCTGACCGACACCTTCACCATCTCCGGAACCGAGTCCATGGAGGGCCTGGAGATCCTCACCGAGCGCCTCCCGCAGGCAGCCGGAACCAGCGAGCAGGTCCTCTTCACCGCCTCCGACGGCGATATCGGCGGCCACGCCGACGCCGTGAACACCTTCGCGAGCAGGGCCGCCGACATCGACGGCGTCGCCATGGTCTCGGCCCCCTTCGGGGATGTGCAGACAGGCACGTCCTCCACCGTCTCGGCCGACGGCGCCCACGCCCTGGTCCAGGTCCAGGCCGACACCTCCGTGGGCTCGGTGCTGACCGGCAACACCCCCAGGGCCTCCGAGGTCGCCGAGCAGCTGGAGGACCTGGCCGACCAGGTCCACGCCGACGACCCCGCTGTCGGCGTCCAGCTCGGCGGCAACATCGGTCAGGGCGTCGGTGTCGGCATCTCCGCCACCGAGCTGGTCGGCGTCGTCATCGCAGCCGTCGTCCTGCTGGTGACCTTCGGCTCCGTCCTGGCCGCCGGCGCTCCGCTCGTGGCGGCCTCCCTGGGGGTCGGCACCGGCATGCTCGGCATCCTCCTGACGGCGGCCGCCACCGACATCAACTCCACCACCCTGGTGCTGGCCGTCATGATCGGGCTGGCCGTGGGCATCGACTACGCCCTGTTCATCATCTCCCGGGCCCGCGAGTACCTCGCCGACGGCGTCACTCCCGCCGAGGCCGCCGGGCGCGCCGTGGCCACGGCCGGCAGCGCCGTCGTCTTCGCCGGCACCACCGTCGTCGTCGCCCTGTGCGGCCTGAGCGTGGCGGGGATCGGGTTCCTCACCTCCATGGGAGTCGCCTCCGCGGCGGTGGTCGCCGTGGCCGTGCTGGTGGCCCTGACCGCCGTGCCCGCCCTCATCGGCCTCATCGGGAAGCGGCTGGCGCCCCGCGGCTCCAGCCGCCGGGGCCGCCGGGCCTCCAGGGCCGACGCCGCAGGCTCCGGGAGC
>ERZ773022.1150-NODE-1150-length-18717-cov-8.069875_pt1 | contig 18717 bp, 9 predicted proteins | sample MGYA00580839_ERZ773022 | MGnify/ENA primary metagenome ERZ773022 (study PRJEB29015, sample SAMEA2738020) | human oral metagenome | biome: human oral; feature: human-associated habitat; material: dental | place: China | collected 2044 ... | reverse complement strand
CTCGACGACCTCATCCTCCGGGCTGCCGACGCTCAGCGAGGACGACCCGTTCGCCGGGTACACCTCCTCCCGATAGCGGGCCCTCCGGATAGTGAACAGCTGACCCGGCGGTGGGCGCCGGAGACAAGGAAACGAGAGAATGCACAAGGTGCTGGTCATCGGCTGCGGTGGTTCGGGCGCGAAGACGCTGTCCTACATGATGGATCAGCTGGACGCGGATCTGGCGGCCTACGGGATCGACGAGATCCCGGGCTGCTGGCAGTTCCTCAACGTCGACACGCCCTTGCAGGAGGAGGAGGGCGAGGCCGTCGGCTCGGTGAGCAAGCAGGGCGGGGCGTACGTGGCCTGCGGCGTGGCCGACGGCGGTTATCGCGCGGTGGACGAGGCGCTGACGGCGCGGGTGCGCTCCCGCGGCGGGGCCGGTCTGCGCCACCTGGCGACGTGGATGCCGCGGCGTCCGCAGGACGTGTCCTTCCCCGTGACCGTGGGCGCGGGGCAGTTCCGCGGGATCGGGCGGCTGCTCATCCTGCGCCGGCTCGGCCAGGTGCGCGGGGCGGTGGAGGCGGCTCTGGCGCGAATGGCCGGCCCCTCCTCCCGTGAGGCCGCCGAGCGGGTGGCGCGCGCAGTGCCGGGCGTGGGCGATGCTCCGGATCCGTCGGCGCCCCCGATGGTGCTGGTGGTCTCCTCCATGGCGGGCGGCTCGGGAGCCTCGATGACCCTGGACGTGTGCCGGCTCGTGGCCGGGGCCGCCGCGACCCCGGCGATCGACCCCCAGCTGATCTCGGTCTTCCTGTACACGGCGGAGGTGTTCGGCTCCGTGCCCGAGCACCTGCGGACGGGCATGCCGGGCAACACCCTGGCCATGCTGGGCGAGATCGTGGCCGCCCAGGCAGGCGCCGGGGGCGAGACGGCGCGCCTCGACGAGGAGCTGTACTCGCTGCTGGGGATGACGGTTCCGGCGGGACGCGCCTTCAAGCGGGTCACCCCCATCGGGCTCAAGGCCGCGGGGACCGGGGCCGTCTTCGGCGACGGGAGCACGGACGGGGTCTTCCGCGGCATGGGGCGCGGACTGGCTCGGTACATCTCTTCGCCCGCCTTCGAGCAGTACGTCAGCTACGACATCGCCAACGAGGTGACGGTGCCCAACCGCGACCTGGTGAGCTGGGACGTCGACCCGACGGATACGGCCTGGTCGTCCTTCGGGTACGCCTCCCTGAGTACGGGGCGCGACCGGTACGCGGAGTACGCGGCGCAGAGGCTCGCCCGGCGCACGGTCGATCACGCTCTGGACGGGTTCCGCGCCCCCGGGGGCGCGTCGAACGATTCCCAGCGCCTGTCCGACCTGTGGGAGCACCGCCGGTCCGACGAACTCGTCCATATGGGGCTGCCGGTCTCGGCGGGGACCACCATGATGGGCGCGACGGGCGCCGTCGACCGTGAGACCGTCGGCTGGCTGCTGTCGGACCGGCCCGGTTCGACGATCGGCAAGGCGCACCTGGCGGCCCGCGCCCGCGCCACCGCCGACGCCGTCATGGGCCGCCGTCCGCAAACGGAGGGCATGCCGGTGGCCGAGTGGGGCACCGCCATGACGAACTGGCTGCGCTCCCAGGAGAACCTGGTCGGCCAGGAGCTGGAGGGCGCGAGCCTCCAGCTCGCAGTGCAGCGGGCCCAGGAGCTCCTGGAGGGCATTGTCGGCCGGACGCGCCGCGACCTGGCGGACCTGGGGCTGCCGTACGCCATCCACGTCATGGGTGAGCTGGGGCAGGTCGGTGGCGTGCTCAAACCGTTGGCGGACCGGCTGGAGCAGGTGGGGATGCAGTGCCCGACCCATGCGCTGGCCGTCCCGGACTCCCTGTCGACGGCTATGCGGGGCATGGGCCGCACGCGGCTCGGCGAGGCCGGCAGCGAACAGCTGGTGGACCGGATGACGGCCGGGCTGGCGGAATCGGTGTTCCAGTGGCTGCTCGCCCGCACGGCGACCCACCTGGCGACGGCCCTGCGGGATCTGGCGGCCTCGGCGGTCAAGCCCCTGTCCGACGCGCTCGACGAGGCCCGCAAGGTCCTCGAGCGCGAGCGCAGGGACGACCACAACGCATTCGGGGTTGCGGACGTGGCGACCGACGTCTACCAGGCGTGGCCCGGCGAGCCACCGGCCGGGGCGGCGGACGGGGCCGCGGTGCCGCAGCGGTTCGCGACGGCGCACAACGAGGTGGTCCTCATGGGCGTCGAGCAGTACCCGGGGCGCTTCCTGGAGCACATCGTGGCCGCCGTGCCCGAGGAATCGGGCGGTGACCTGCACCGGGCCTACACCGAAGCCGTGCGTGAAGTCCTGACCGGATCGTGGGAGCAGGGCAGCGGCGATCGCCCTCCCGAAAACCTGCTGACGGTCGTGACGCGCTGGGTGCCGGCGGGCCTTCAGGGGGCGACCGGCAGTGCGCTGCCGACCGCTGCGAAGTACGAGGTGAAGCTGCGGTCGGCCGACGTGCTCGCCCGCGCACGGGCCTTCGTGGGACGGCGCGGGGAGGTCTTCGCGAGGTTCGCCTCGCAGTCGCTGCGCGGTTACTTGACCGACGAGTCGGCGGGGGATTTCGAGAAGTCGCAGCGCCGCGAGGAGGTGCTGGTGGGGCTCAAGCGGGTGCTGGACATGGCCCGTCCCCTGGTGGAGATCGACGAGCGGATCTACTCCAGGCTGCACGAGGGTGAGCACCCGCTGCTGTCCTTCACCTTCTCCTCGATCCCGTTCCGCGGACTGGAGAGGGGGGTGGCAGGGGAGTTCCTCGAATACCTCAGAACCAACCCGTCGGTGGACCCGTCCATGGTGCAGGTCGTCGAGAAGAGCCTGGGGGACGAGGAGGTGCCGCGCGTCGACGTGTTCGGCTCCTATCCGCGCACTCTCCCCGTGGCCTATTCGGGCCTGCTCAGCTCGGTGTCGACGGCCTGGGACCGCGCGGCAGGCTCCGAAGGAGCGCGCGAGGCCTTCTGGACGTGGCGTCGGGCCCGCCCGCTGCCCGGCGGGGTGCCGGTGGGCGACGGGGAGCGCCGAGCGATGGTGAGCGGCTGGTGGGCCGCGACCCTGGCCGGCGGCCTGGACCGCCCGGCGTGGAAGGACAAGCGCGACGCCCGGCCGGTGCGGGTATGGGATCGCGAGGAGGCCCAGTGGGTGGACTTCCCGCAGCCCATGCTGACCCCGCGTTCGCGGATGATCGCGCCCAACGCGTGGCTGGCCTCGGTGCTGGAGTCCATGCTCCTGGCCCACCTGCAGGCGGGCAGGAGGGGTCTGGAGGCGTTTCGCCCCTGGAAGGTGCTGCGCCGCTGGGCGGAGGACGGGGAGAACCGCAAGGAGATCTCCATCGACGACGACGGCCCGTTGTGGGACGTGTTCGCCGAACTGCTCGGGAGAGGGCGGGTCGGCGACCTGCCGGTGCCCGGCCCCCTGGAGGGACTGGAGGCTCCCGAGGAGCGCCGTCGGGCACTCGTCGGGCAGTGCGACGTCATCGTGAAGGATCTGGACTCCAAGTACCTCCCCGGCGCCGGGAAGACCGACGACGCCAGGCATTTCACGAACTACACCAGGCGCTCCCAGGTGGCCACGACGCCGCTGTCGGTGGACATGGCCCGTGAGATGCGCGACGAGCTCGCGAAGGTGCGCTCCATCCTGACTCGGGTGAGCCCGCTGAGCGAGGACGCCCCCATCGAGGAGGACGAGATTGAGTACTGACGCGGCTCCCGCCTCCGCGCCGGGCGACGTGGAGGAGCGCAGCGCCGTGAGCGTCTTCATCGCCCCCGTCAGCCAGCGACCCCTGCTGGCGGCCCTGACGGACCTGTCCGGCGCAGGTCTGATCGCCCCGTTCCACTGGGTCGAGTCCGCCCCCGACGCCGGTGCCGACGCCGCCGGCCGCGCCGCCGACCCCGCGCTCGTCTCGGTGCGCGACGGGCGGGTCAGCGCCTCGCGCTACTCCCGCGTCGTCAACCGGCACGCTCTGAGAACCGTGCGACTCCTGATCGTCGTCCCGGTCGGCCACCCGGACCAGGATGCGCTGTCCTCGCAGACCGAGCTCTACTTCCATGGCCTGGGCATCACATCCACGGCCCGGCGCGAATGCACCCGCGTGCTCGTGCCCTGGTCGGCCCGGCCGCTGGCGGCCGAGCTCGGGCGGTCCGGGTGGAACAACGTCATGCTCTCGCCCGAGGCGACCGCCGATCCGGCCTACAGCCCGACCCCCTGGTGGGAGGAGCCGGAATGCATCCCGGGCGCCGCCGCCGTCGGGCTGGCGGTGCAGGCCGGCCTGTGCGGCGCCGTCGAGGACGCGCCCCACGACGGCCGGCGCACGACGTCGTCGACCTACATCGAGGTCACGCGCTCCTTCGTGCGCATGACCGACGCGCATGCCGCCGAAGATGAACTGCGCGGTCGGGTCATGCGCATGGACGGACGATTCCCCCGGCCCACCCGGGCGGAGACCGGGGTGTGGATCGCCCCCTATCCGGACCCGGCCGACCGCGCCACGACAGCCGCTCGGGCGTGGGGCCGACGCCACCGGTCGGCGCTGCGCCGCCCGATGGCGCCCGTGCCCGACGAAGAGCACGAGCAGATCGGGTTCCTCCAGGCCCTGACGATGTTCTTCTCCTTCATGGTCAGGGTGATCAGGGGGGCCCCCGGCGACTGGCTGCGCGGTCACCTGCGCTCCGCCAAGGCGAGTATCGCCGCCACGACCGGCACGATCGTCTTCGGGCGGGATTCACCGGTGCGCGTCGTCGTCGGCGGGGTGGATGCCGCCGGGAGGACCGCGGGCTGGCGCGATCTCGCCAGCGCCGCCAGGCGGGCCTGCGCCGTCATGCCCGAGGACTTCCCCCGCGCCGGCCGGCCCGCCCGCCGGGACTTCTCCGCCCTGTGGCAGGATCTCGTCTTCGGCGCCCGCGCTCTCGTCGACGGATCGGGGTGCGCGGAGCTGGGGCTGGCCGCCTACGAAGGGTACGTCTGCGAGCGCGACATCATTGCTCCTCCCCGGGACGGCGAGGGCTCCTTCACCGTCGCCGAGACCATCGGCGACATCCCCGCCGGCACCGTGATCCACGCCTGGGACCGTCTGGAGATCGACCGCGTCGGGGCCGCCCTGAGAAGGATCGCCGAAGCCGACGAGCCCCGTTCCCAGGCGGCGGCCCAGTATCTGGCGCGCATGGGGGCGTGGCGCGGCCGCGGCGATCTGCGCTTCCTCCCGCTCGTGGGCGCCCTCCTGGCCGACTCCTTCTCCAGGACCCGTAGGGACATCGCCGCTCTGGCCGCCCAGCTCGAGGAGCTCATCGACCAGGACCCGACCGCTCGGACTGAGCGCAGCCAGCGTCGGCTGGCCGGGATCCTCAGGGGTCTGCTCGCCGCGTTGGCGACCGTGCTCGCGGTGTGCACTCTCCTCGGGGCGATTCACGTGATCTCCTGGATGACCTTCGCGATCGTCTCGGGCCTCGTGCTCCTGGCGTGGCTCACCGGTTCGTTGATCACCTTCGTCCGGCGCCAGCGAGAGGTCTTCCGCCTCATCGCCGCGGCCAGGTCGCGGCGCACGCGGCTGCCGGTCATCAACGCCAATCTGCGCCTGGCCATCGAGGACCTCGCCGCCCAGGGGGAGGCCTACGCCCAGTTCGACCGCTGGGCGTCGGTTCTGACCTCCTTCCTGGCCGACCCGCTGGGCGAACGAGGCACCGGACGCACTGCGTGCGAGCACGCCGCCGAGCTGCCCGCCCCGATCCAGCGCGTGGTCGTCGAGGCCGACGACGACGCCCTGGCGGATACGGCGGCGGACCTGCGCTCGATGGTCTTCACCGTCGGCTGGGCCGGGCAGGCGTGGGAGGCGCTTCAGGCGCGGGTGAAGGACGACCTGACTCCCGACCAGCGCAGTCTGCTGCGCAGCAGGCAGCTCGAGCTGTTCTCCGAGCCCGGCGAGCGGGGCTCGGCCCTGAGCAACTGGGCTGAAGGGCTCGCCGTCAAAGGGGTGCGCTCCGACGCCGGCACCGAGCGCTGGGCGAGATGCATCGGGCTCTTGAGTGGGAGTGGCGGCCCCTCGCTGGAGCTCATGGCGCTCACCCCCGACGGGCGGCGCCGGATCACCGACTACCGCGAGGATCTCGCCGCCCGGCGCGGCAGGAACGCGGCCCTGGACGTCCTGGGCGCGAGTGCCCTGTCCGGGCAGGGCGGTTTCACCACCGACGCCGGCCACTGGTTCTCCGAGAGCCGCAACGGCCTGTCCGAGACGCTCGTCCTGGCCGATTCCACCGAGCCGCTGCCCGAGACGGCCTTCGTCTACCCCGCCGGACCCGGACCCGCGGACCCGGGCGAGGCCGGCGACGCGGGCGAAGAGGAGGATGATCCGCTCGAGTACTGATGCCCCAAGCCGTCTCCGTTTCAGGAGCGTCTTGCGACCGTCTCCGCCATTGCGCTGTCTCAGCTGTTCGATTGTGCGACAAGGATCCGACAATGCCCATCAACTTGCGTGAATTCACTCAGGCGATGAACGAGTGGATGCCGCAGGCGCCGCCCGAGGCGCGGGAGCATCTGCGCCCCTCGACCTGGAAGCAGCTCCTGCGCACCGGGGAGGACGTCGACGGCGGCACCCGATTCGCACCCCAGGAGATCGTGGAGCGAGTGCTCGAGGGGCGGGAGGATTTGTCCATGAGCGTGGCGCTGCCGGTCTCGCTCATGCTCAACAGCCGCTTCGGCCCTTCGCCGACTTCCGCGGATCAGAGCGCTCGGGCTGTTCGGCCGGGCGCGCCGGCGGCTCCGCCCGAGTGGCGTCGGTGGAACGGCCCCGCACACCCGCGGCGAGAGGCCGCGGCGCCTCGGCCCCCGTGGGTGTTCCCCGCCTACGACTACTCCCGGGAGGACCTCGACTCCTTCGAGGAGTCGGGCAACCATGTCGGCGTCCAGGTCCAGCACGTCGAGGGTCGTCTTCACTACGCGTGGCCGGATGCGGGCGACGGCGAGGTCTACCGCGTCGTCGTCTCCGATCTGGAGGACCCCTACAGCCCGGACGACTTCACTGAGGTCGCCGTCACCGAGGGCACCGACTGCTGGGACGAAACCCCATTGACCTCCGCGGTGCGTTTCATCACCGTCTGGGGGTACTCCCGGCTGGGCGGCTCCTCCGATCCCAGGATCCTCGGGCAGTGCCGGCGGGTGGCCAGTCGGGTGATCGTCCATCAGCTGGCGGGCTGGACCCTGACGTTCGATGCTGAGTCCCGCTCGGTCGACGCCGCCTGGGAGCCCCCTCCGGCGCCTCCCGGCGTGCGCGTGAGCGTGCGCACCGCGCGTCTGCCCCTGGACCAGCCGGTGGGGCGGTTCCTGCGCGGCTCGTCATGGATGTCCGACGAGTACAGGATCCCCAACAACGGCGCCGGCTTCCAGGACCTCGACGTCGAGGGCGGCAAGACCCACAACTACGTCGCCGCCGTCGAGGTGGAGGCCGCTGGCAGGCGCTACACCTCGCCCCCCGCGCGCAGGCAGATCATTCCCGATGTCGTCGTCGAGGCGATCGACGATCTGAGCGTCGAGCGTCGCCGGGGCAACGGGGCGGACACGTCCCTGACCGTGCGCTGGACGCAGACGCCGTCGACCTCGGTCACCATCTACCGCACCAGCTCGCCGGTGGCCCCCGAGGCCCTCGAGCGCCGCACCGTGCCGGTCTCCCAGCTCGCCCAGGCCGGTTTGCCGGAGGACGCCGCCATCTCCGCGGCGGCCGGGATCGGCGAGTCGGACGCGCCCGGCCGTCAGCTGCGCACCCTGGAGAACGTCGTGTGGCCCGCGGGCGCCGACTGGGACACCGTTCATCTCACGCCGGTGACTGTGCACGCGGACGACCAGGCGACCATCGGGGCCCCTGTTCGGCTCAAGCGCGCGGGGGAGGTCGGGCATCTGACCCTGGCCCGGCGCCGGGAGTGGGACCTGGTGACCTTCACCTGGCCGGGTGAGGCCACGAGCGTCGAACTGCGGCTGACCGACGCCCGAGCTCCCGTCGACCCGGCCGCCGCGCCGATCGCCGTCGTAACGCAGGACGCCTACCGCCTGGAGGGCGGGGTCATCATTCCCGGCGGTCTGGCGTCGCGAGGCGGTCGCCTCCACGCGACCGCGGTGACCTATCTCGAAGGGGAGAAGATCCTGTCGGCTCCCACGAGCGTCGACGTGCCCGCCCAGTGGGAGTACCGGTACACCCTGTCGTGGCCCGGGGAGAGGATCGGCCGGGGCGGGTGGGTCCGTCGCGGTGCGGCCCTCTTCGGCCGGACCCTCGTCGAGGTGACGCTGACTGCGATTCACGGGGTGACGAGCGAGAACGACGTCATCGGAGTGGCCCTCATCCACAGGGGCGATCGGCTGCCGTTGCACGCCAACGACGGCCGGCGCATACCCGTCTACCTGGAGCGGCCCACCAAGGACGGCGGCCAGACGCCGGTGACGGCGGTGCGCGTGCCCCCGCAGGGGCGGGATCTGTCGCTGTGGTTCGACCACGCCCAGGCCGGTCCCGGCTACTTCCGTCTCATGGTCGACTCCTATCCCGGCTCGGCCATGGACGACGACCATCAGCATCAGGCCCTCGAACGCTACTGCCTCATCGACCCCGACCTCGGCCACCTGATCAAGATGAGATGATGACGCATTCAACGACGACGTCCACGGCGGGTCCCGCGCCGATCCCCGCAGCGACGGACGCGGACCGCGGGGCCGTGCGCCAGCTGCTGTACACGAACACCGACCGCGTCGTCGACGGCGCCAGGGCCGGTGGCTGGCAGATTCTCGCCCGGTCCCCGACCCTCGACGACGCGACGGCCTCGCGCCTGCTCGCCCTCGTCGAGCCTCGGCTGAACCCGGTCGCGCCCCTGTCCGGCTTCCCCACGCCGGAGGAGGTCGGCAGCGCGGCCCGCCGCCTGGCCCAGGTGCCGACAGCCGACGGGACGGTCCTGGTGCACACGGCACCGGCTGGCGCCGACGCCACCGGCCGTCCGAACACCATGACCCATATCGCCGTGCTGGCCGATGAGAAGCGGCCCGCGGTCTGCACCGCCGACCTGTGGCGCTCACCGGGCTGGCGCGTCCCGTTCGGCCCCGACGAGGTGCGCGCGACGAGGATGCCCGCCGCCGGCGAGATCATCCCCGGCCGGAACGTCTCGGACGATTCCGTCGCCGACTTCATGGCGGAATCGGGGCGCGCTGCGGTCCTGGTGGCGCTGGCCGACCTGCTCGGTGACGTGCTCGCCCGACGCGCCGACGCACCGGCGGACAAGACGACGACGGTGCTGCTCGGCACGGACTCGACCGACGAAGCGGCGCTGTGGGTGGGGGCGCTGCAGCGCACCTGCGCTCCATGCACCGGAAGGCGCTTGGGCTTCTCCACGTTGGAGAGAGTCGGCTCGGCCAGGGACATCGAGTCCCTGATGGCGTCGGGCGTCGACCTGGCGTGCGTCCCCCGCCGAGACCTGGAGGCGCTGAGCGCGCGCCGCGGCGTCGTCGTCGTCGACCCGCAGGCTCCGCCGACGCTCCCGCCGGCCACCGCGTGGGCGCGGCTCGTCGCCGGCATGACGACCGACCTGGGAGCCTGGGTGGCCGGAGTCGAGGCCGTGCGCGAGGTCCTCGATCGGCTGTCGGACCACCGGGACCTGACACCGGGATGGCCGCTGGCGATGGCCGAGGCCTGCGACCCGGGCGTCCTGACCGGTTCGGACCGGGGGGAGGGACCGGTGGACGAGGCCGCCGACCACGAACTCGTCGCCTGCCAGCCGAGGGCCGTCGCCGACGACGACTACCTGGTCGCCGTCGTCGGCGATCGGGTGCTCGGGTCGACGCGGACCGATCCGGCGTACTGGTACGACAAGCTGTCGGCGGTCCCCGAGCGCGCACCTGCGGAGGGCGTCGTCACGGGGCTGGCCCGCAAGTACGTGGAGACCGCGGTCCGCGCTCCGCGCTGGCTGCTGGAGGGAGCCCGCCGTTGCGACCGGCGCGCCGCGGACCGCCTGAGCTCGTGGAGCGGGAGCGAGGAGGGGAGACGGGCTCTGGGCCCTGCGCTGGAGACGGCCGTGGACACCGTCTCCCACGATCGGCGGGACACGGCGGTCCTCGTCATGGTCGATCGGCTGACGCGCGACGGGGTGGTGCTGCCGCGGGCGAGGACGGATGAGCTTCTCCTTCCGGCGGCCCGGGCCCTCGCGGCCGATCAGGATCCCACAGGGCTGCGTGAACGGGTCGTCCGGCTCGACCTGGCTCGACGGTGCAGGGCGCGGCTGGCGCGGCTCGTCGAGCAGGTGCTCCGCGAGGAGCCCGCCCGGGACAGGGCGATCCCGTGGATGTCCCACGACGCGGTCGCCTGGCTCGGTCACGGCGCGATGCGGGAGGGACTGACCGGGCTGACGGCCCAGATCGCCCTAACCGACCTGGTCGACGACCCCGACGCGGCGAAGGCGGGGCGCGCCGTCGAGGCGCTGAACGGCGTGACCGGCAGCTTCGAGATCAGGGCCGATGCCGCCCGTGCGCTCGCGGCCCATGCCACCGTCGATCTGCTGCGGACCCGCCCGCAGGGGTGGCGCAATGCGTGGGACGTCCTGGCCCCCGCGCTGCTGGCGGACCCGCGGTCTCCGACGTCCGCCGGCATCTGCCGCGAGCTTCTGGCCGGGCGCGCTCACCCCGAGGCCTCGATGGGCCGGGCGGTCTACACTCGCTTCTCGGTTCCGACGGCGGTGTCGCTGGTCGTCCTGGTCCATCACGCCCCGCTCATGACGCGCAGCAACGTGGACGTCGCGGTGACGTACGCGAGCAACGTCCTCGTCGCGGTCGGAGTGCTGGGCGCCGACGCGGCGCTGGCCGCCTCCCCGACGGTGGCGGCGGCGCGGAGCAAGGCCCTGGCGGTGCTGACCCTGGTGGTGTGGAACGGCCGGCCGGTGAGACTGCCGGGGCACGAGCGCACCTGGGGCGCGGCGGTGCAGGGGCTGGACGCCCACCTGGACCGGGACCCCGGCCTGCTCGCCGCTCCGGGGGAGACCGGTGCCGGCAGACTGCTGGCGCGAGCCGTGGACCGCCTGTACTGGTGCGATCACAATACGGAGATCCCCGAGGAGTTGTTCGCCTCGGTCCGCCGGGAGCTGAGCGAGGTGAGGGGGGCGGAGGAGCGCTCCAGCGCTGCGCTGGGCGGGCGCGACGAGACGGTGCGCGCCATCGTGCGCGCCTGGTACGTCTACCTGGGGCCGCAGTGGGGGCGGGCGCTGCGCGATGAGCTGGTGAGTGCGATGGCGCAAGCGCCGGACGCTGACCGCTGGTTGGACGGGTGCGTCCTGCCCGCCGACCCGGCCAGGGGGGCCTCCGGCCTGCGGCGCAGGCTCTTCGGCGGCCACCGGGCCGCAGGACGCGAAAGGAGTACATGATGCCCGACATCTTGGAAAGCGGACAGTGGCAGATGCTGTCGCTGGTCGACGACGGCGCCATCCGGATCAGTCTTGTCTCCGCCGTCGCGGCGAGGCTGGAGGTGACGGGGACGTCCGGCCCGCCCAAGTACCTCGGCCCGGCCCACGACGTCGTCGCCTTCCCCACCGGTGCGGTCGGCGACCGCGGGCCGGTGGGGGTGCGGGTCCGCAGCGCCGCGGGGGAGCCGTTCCCGGGCGACGGGACCATCGACCTGGCCGTGGATTCGACCGGAGGAGGGCACTCCTTCCTGCTCAAGCGGGTACCCGTCGCCGGTCGGATCAGCGCCCCGGTCCTCCAACTCTCCCGGCGCGAGGGCGGCATCATCGCCCGACCGGGGGAGGGCGGTGGCGCGACGACGGGACTGGGCGGCTGGTGCGCCAAGCGCAGGGCCGAGCAGGGGCGGCCCCTCAGACCCACGGTCACCGACGTGGTGATCGACACCTCCTCCTCCATGCGTCGTTTCGCCCCGCGGGTCGAGGCTCTCACGAGGTTCCTCAACGACCTGTACGTCACGGCCGAGGTCGCCGGGCCGACGATTCACCGCGCCGTCATCGCCGGCGCTCGTAACGATGGCGTCGGCTGCGTTGAGGCGGGGCCGGGCGGCGGGGCGGACGGCGGGCGTCGCATCGTCGTCACGGACCTGCCGCTGCCGCCCGGCCGAGGCGAGTGCCTGGTCGTCGGCGCCGCGGACCTGTCGACGGCGCTGCCCGGCGACGCCCACACGCCCCCGCCCGAGGTGTGGGAGGAGCTGGCCCGGACCGACGCGGCCTTCACCCGCGGAACCCTTGAGGCGCTCACCCCCCTCCTGGACTGGCTCAGCCCGTCCTCGTCCCGGAATGGAGCCGACTGATGACCGTCGCCTGTCCGTACTGCTTCACGCCCCTGCCGGCCGACGAGATCGGCCTGCGATGCGTTGGCGCGTGCAGTGCCGAACCCGATTCCCAGGCGACCGCCTATGCCGGCCAGCCCTACCTGGTCCCGCCGGTGTACCGGATGGTGCGCAGCACGGAGACCAAGCAGCTGCCGTCGTACGTGCTGTGCCGGCGCTGCGGCATGCAGACCTCCCAGGAGATCTGCCTCGTCTGCCATCGGGATCTGCCCGCGGACTGGAGGCGGACGCCTGTGTTCACCATGACCGTCACCGGCGCGCGCGACACCGGCAAGTCCGTGTACATCGCCGTGGCCGTGCAGATGCTGCTGCGCTACGCCCAGCAGCGCGCCGTCATCCTGACGGCTCTGACCCAGGGGACCCAGGACGTCTACAACGACTTCTACTACGTGCCGCTCTACCGCAGGAACGTGGTCATGGAGGGAACTCCCCGCATGAGCGGCGGCGGGGCCTATCAGAAGGACCCGCTGATCTGGGAACTCGCCGGGGGCGACCTGGGTCGCCTCCACCTGGTCATGCGCGACATCGCCGGTGAGGATCTTCAGGACCTCAGCGGACGCGACCCCGCCTTCAGCTTCGTCGATCGCGCCGACCTCGTCATGTTCCTATTCGACCCGCTCATGCTGGATTCGATTCGCAAGATGCTCTCGGGGCTCATCCCCGAGGTGGACACCAGTCGCACGGGCGTGAAGCCCGGCGAGGTCCTGCCCAGGATCCTGTCGCAGATGAGCTCGGGTCATCCCAACCTCGCGCTGACCCTGTGCAAGTTCGACTCCCTGCAGCAGCTGCCGAGGGCCAATAGCCCTATGGCGCCGGCACTGGCCAACCCGGCCGCCCACTTCAACTGGGACGACACCATGATTCGCGCGAAGATGCCGTGCGCGCAGGCGGCGCGGGTGCTGGAGGCGGACTCCGCCTTCCTCGATGCCGAGGTGCGCTCGATCTTCGGGTACATGGGCGAGGACGCCGTCACCCTGCTGGCGGATCAGGCCGTCGGAGACGGCAAGATCGCGTCGATGCGCCATTTCGCCGTCTCCTCGCTGGGCGAGACGCCGCAGCACCGGGAGAGGCTCACCGAGCGCGGGATCTCCCCGTTCCGCGTCCTCGATCCCATCCTGTGGGGGTTCAGCCGCTCCGGCGTGGTGTTCTGAATCGGTGCGCTGGAGCGGCGGACCTGCCCGTTCGGCCGGCTCGGACGATTCGGACGGGGGCGCTTGCGCAGCAGGGAGGCGGTTGATCGCTCGACGGTCGGCGGATCACAATACAGCCACACTTTTTGTCCCAGGAAGGTCTCACCATGAGTGATGCGACCCCGCCGCCCGATCCCGAGGCGCCCCAGGCGTCGGGGGAGTCGCAGCCGGGCGGCTCTCCCTCCGACACCCCCGAGAACCCCGGCGCCCCGCAGTCGCCGGGGTCCCCGGGCTCCCCGCAGGCGCCGGCTCCGGCGGTCCCGGGCCCGGTTCCCCCGCCTCCTGCTCCGACGACGCCGGCGCCCGGGGCGGTGCCGCCGGGCGGTGGCGCGTATTCTGCCGCGCCCGCTCCGGGAGTCGCGCCCGCTCCGGGAGCCGGCCCGCCCGGATTCGACACGTACCGGCCGGAGGCTCCCGGCGCATTCGGCCGCCCGGCGTCACCGGGCCCCGTGCAGCGGTCCCTGGCACCGCTGCTGACCTCCCCGGGCCTGACGTCGCTGGGCATCACGATCGCCGTCGTCATCGGGGCGGCCTTCATCTCGGCGGTGCTGCTGATCCTGGCCATCCAAGGCGTCGTTCCCAGCAGGGACCTGCAGGTGAGCTTCTCCCTGCTGCCGGTCCTCATGGGGGCGAGCCTGGGAGGCCGCCTGTCGATGAGCGTGTCGGCCGGCCTGGGCGGCGCGAACGTGTCGGTCTCGATGCCGGCCCTCGGCACGCTTCTGGCCGCTGGGGCGGGCGTCTACCTCGTAGCGAGGCGGCGCGCCGGTCTTGACGGGTCCGGCGCGCCTCTCGGCGGGCTGTGCGCCCGGGCCGCGGTGGAGGCCGCGGCGACCGCCCTCGCCGCCTGCGTACTCACCGCCACGTCCTCCTTCACCTCCGTGGACGGGGGTGAGATCGGCGACGTGCGCTCCAGCGCGCCGCTGACCCTCATCGTCGTCGCACTCGTCGTCTTCGTCGCGCTCGTGGCCGCGCGCGGCGGCGAGACGCTGGCGCTCATGATGCCGGCAGGGCTGCGGCAGGTCCTCTCCGAGCTCGCCGCGCTGACGACGGTGGCCGGTCTCGTCATGGGCGGTCTGGTCGTTCCCGGAACCGTGATCGGCGCCCTGAGCAACGGCGACGGGCCTCTGATCCTGGCGCTGCCGGTCTACCTGCCGAATCTAGCGCTGTACACGCTGAGCCTGGGCTGCCTCGGCGGGCTGACGGTGACCGGGGCTTCGTCCTCGGGGAGCTTGGCCGACGCGGGGATTCAGTCCCTGCTGCGCAACGTCGAGCCTGTCTACGCCTGGGATGTTCTCGGAGGCGTCTCGGTGCTGCTCTTCCTCGCCCTGCTCGTCGTCGTCCTCGCCGCGGCCGCGCGCGTGGGCGTGCGACGCGTGCGGCTCGTCCGGCCCGACCTGACGCGCACCTGGGCGCTGGGCGCCGCGGTCCTCGTGGTCGGTGTCGTCGTGCTCAATCTGCTCCTGCCGCTGCGCCTGAGCGGCGGCCTCCTCGGGCAACCGGTCTCCGGTGCCGCCGGAGCCACCTGGTCGGCGGGCCTGACGCTCGGCATCGTAGGCATGATCGTCTCTGTTCTGGCCGAGTACGTTCCGGCCTGGCTCTACACCAGCGCCACCGGGCTGTTGACCCTGTGCGCCGGCCGCAGCGCCGTGTCGGCCTGGCTGGCCGGATCCTCCGGGCAGAGGGCGAACAGGCCGCCCGGGCCGGCCCCGTCGACCGCGGCCGGTGCCGTTCCACCCCCGCCCGCGCCGATGAGCCCGAGGACCCGCCGGCGGCTGCGCACGGGCGTCGGTGTTCTGAGCCTGGTCCTGGTCCTGGTCGTCGCCGCCGTCGTGGCTGTGCACGTTCTCAACTCCCGTCGCAGCCCGGACAAGGAGGTCGCGACTTACCTCAACCTCCTGGCGGACGGGCACGCGCAGGCCGCCAACGAGATGGCCGACCCCGGGGTGTCCAACGACAAGCGGCTTCTCCTGACCGATGAGGCGCTGGGCGCCGCGACCTCCCGCATCACGTCGATCCGCGTCAAGGACGCAGACGTCGACGGCGATCACGCCAGCGTCGATGCGACCTTCTCTTTGGACGGGCAGAAGTTCGATTACACCTTCTCGCTGACCAAGGGTGATTCGGAGTACGGGCTGCTCGATAACTGGGAGATCGACGACTCCCCGGCCTCCCCGGTGACGCTGACGTCGACGTCGTTCGACTCCCTGATCGTCGGGGGTCAGGAGGTGCCGCTGGAGAGGGAGGGCGGCTCCTCGTCCTCCTCGGCGTCCGCCCCCGCGACCTACAAGACGGTGCAGTACGCGTATTTCGGCGTCTACGACATAGCCGGCGGGTCGTCCCGCTCGACGTACCTCACGCCGGATACGACGTCGCTCGAGATCAAGCCGTCTGGTTCCACGTCCACGGCGAAGACCATGCCGTCGGCATCCGGTGAGACGGTCGAGGTCGGCGGGACCCCGACCCAGGCCCTCAAGGACCTCGTCCTGTCCTCGGTCAAGTCCAGGGCCAAGGCCTGCGTCACGGTGCCGACCAATATGGATCCCGTGTGCCCCTCCGCCACGCAGTCGAGCCATCTCGCCAGTCTCGAGGTGACCACCGACGCCACGAGCGTCACCATGGAATCGGGGACGCGTTTCACAAGCGATGTAATATCTATTACAACTACGCCCGATCCTCCTAAGGGCGGAGGTTCGGCCCCCAAACCGAACAGGACCCAGTTCAGGTTCTCCGGCGAGGTCACGTGGACTGATGGCCAGGAGGAGCCCACCGTGACGGTTAAGCGCACGGAGCCGGCGGGGTGAGGACGATCCGCCCGTCCGCGCGTATCGCGCCTATGCGGCGCGGGCGGGCGAGCCGTCTCGACGTGTCCAGGACCACTGAGGCCGACGCCCTGCTCGTCTGGCGGGGCGCCGACGCCCTCGGTATTCTCGCCGACGGTGCCCGCATGCGGGCTGCCGTTCTCCATTCCGTCCCCAGCGTCCCGACGATTCGGCCTGATGACTCAACGATCGGCACCAGTCGGTTCAATCGGACCGGCTGATCCGGTCGATGGACGCCACGCGGGTCTGCCGCGGCGGGGACCGACGGGCCCCATCATGGGGCTCCGGACGCGAGTGCGTGGGTGATGCGCTGCAACCGGTCGTCCGCCGGCCGTTGCAGCCGCCCACCGGACGCGGGCCGGCCCGGCTCCGCGGAGGCACGCGCCCAACGCGGGGGAGCGGGGCCGGTGCGTGGGCAGCGAACCGTCCAGATGCATGTCAGCATGGAGATTGAGTAGTGCCTACAATTCAGCAGCTGGTCCGCAAGGGCCGCTCGACTAAGCGCTCGTCGTCGAAGACGCCGGCGCTCAAGTCCAGCCCGCAGCGGCGCGGCGTGTGCACCCGCGTGTACACCACCACGCCGAAGAAGCCGAACTCCGCCCTCCGCAAGGTCGCCCGTGTGCGCCTGTCGACCGGTATCGAGGTCACGGCCTACATTCCCGGCGAGGGACACAACCTTCAGGAGCATTCCATCGTGCTCGTCCGCGGCGGCCGTGTGAAGGACCTTCCCGGCGTCCGCTACCACATCGTGCGCGGCTCCCTCGACACCCAGGGTGTCAAGGGGCGTCAGCAGGCGCGCTCGAAGTACGGTGCCAAGAAGGAGAAGAAGTAATGCCTCGTAAGGGTCCCGCGCCCAAGCGTCAGCTCGCCGTCGACCCCGTCTACGGCTCGCCGGTCGTCACCCAGCTCGTCAATCGCGTTCTTCTGGACGGCAAGAAGTCCACGGCCGAGCGGATCGTCTACGGCGCTCTCGAAGGCGTGCGCTCCAAGACGGACCAGGACCCGGTCACCGTCCTCAAGCGCGCCCTGGACAACATTCGTCCCGCCCTGGAGGTCCGTTCCCGTCGCGTCGGCGGCGCGACCTATCAGGTTCCGGTCGAAGTCCGTCCGGGCCGCGCCACCACCCTCGCGCTGCGCTGGCTCGTGGATTTCTCTCGCCAGCGCCGCGAGAACACCATGACCGAGCGGCTCATGAACGAGATCCTCGACGCCTCCAACGGCCTGGGCGCCGCCGTCAAGCGCCGCGAGGACATGCACCGGATGGCCGAGTCCAACAGGGCTTTCGCGCACTACCGCTGGTAATAAGCCGCACGTCCGGCCGGGCCGCTCCCCGCTCGCCTCGGCCGGCGTCCCACTCCCAATCTCACGAACGAAGGACTTCACTAGTGGCACTCGACGTGCTGACAGACCTGACCAAGGTCCGCAACATCGGTATTATGGCCCATATCGATGCCGGCAAGACGACCGTGACCGAACGCATTCTGTTCTACACGGGCATCAACTACAAGATCGGTGAGACGCATGACGGCGCCTCGACGATGGACTGGATGGAGCAGGAGAAGGAGCGCGGTATCACCATCACCTCCGCGGCCGTCACCTGCTTCTGGAAGAACAACCAGATCAATATCATCGACACTCCCGGCCACGTGGACTTCACGGTCGAGGTCGAGCGCTCCCTGCGCGTGCTCGACGGCGCCGTCGCGGTCTTCGACGGCAAGGAGGGCGTTGAGCCCCAGTCCGAGACCGTGTGGCGCCAGGCCGACAAGTACAATGTTCCGCGCATCTGCTTCATCAACAAGATGGATAAGCTGGGAGCCGACTTCGAGTTCTCCGTCCAGACGATCCGTGATCGTCTTCATGCCAAGCCCATCGTGCTGAACTTCCCGATCGGTGCCGAGAGCGAGTTCTCCGGTCTGGTCGATATCCTGGAGATGCGCGCTGTTCGCTTCCCCGAGAAGGATGCGGCCGGCAAGGATACCCGCGGAGCCATTGTCGAGTACGAGGAGATCCCGTCCGAGCTGGTCGCCAAGGCCGAGGCCCTGCGCGGCGAGCTCCTCGAGGCGGTCGCCGAGGCCGACGACGAGCTCATGGAGAAGTATCTGGAGGGCGAGGAGCTCACCGTCGCCGAGATCAAGTCGGGAATCCGCAGGCTCACCATCGCCGGCGAGGCCTTTCCGGTCATGGCCGGTTCGGCCTTCAAGAACAAGGGCGTCCAGCCCATGCTCGACGCCGTTCTGGACTACCTCCCCTCCCCGCTGGACGTCCCCGACATCGAGGGCCACGCCGTCGGCAACGAGGAGGAGGTGCTCACCCGTCCGGCCGACGAGAAGGCTCCCTTCGCCGCTCTGGCCTCCAAGGTGGCCACCCACCCCTTCTACGGCAAGCTCG
>ERZ773022.1146-NODE-1146-length-18761-cov-7.789426_pt1 | contig 18761 bp, 15 predicted proteins | sample MGYA00580839_ERZ773022 | MGnify/ENA primary metagenome ERZ773022 (study PRJEB29015, sample SAMEA2738020) | human oral metagenome | biome: human oral; feature: human-associated habitat; material: dental | place: China | collected 2044 ... | reverse complement strand
TTCACCAGTATTTTCAAAACGCTTTATTGAACCAAAACTCACCCCCGATTTTTTTAAAAACTCTTCTTGTGTTAACTTTAATTCTTTTCTTCTTTTTCTAATATTTTTTGCTATTTCTAATTGTATTTCTTTTGGTGTTTTAATATTTAAAAAATTTAGTTTCATATATAATATATTATCTAAAATATATTAAAAAGTCAATATTTAGATAATATATTATCTAAAAAAGTATCTTGAAGATTGTATTCAAGTTTTTTTGGTACTTTTAAAAGTTTAGATTTTTTAATTTTAAATATCCTCTGGTATCTTCTTATCTCTAAACATCTTATCAGCAATATATACAAAAGGTGTATCACAAAGAGCAACTATAAATTTAATTATATATGTTGATAAGAAGATATTAAACATCACATCTATTGGATATACTCCATAGAAAGCAATGGTTGTAAACACCACATTATCTATAAGTTGACTTAACATTGTACTTCCATTATTTCTAAGCCATATAAATTTTTTTTCAGGAAAGAATTCTCTAATTTTGTGATACAACCAAACATCATGAAATTGAGATATTAAATATGCAATAAGTGAGGCTATAGCTAATCTTGGTAATAAGGAGAATATACTTTTTACACTTTCAAATATAGCTAAACCTTCTGGAACATCAAGAGGTTTAAAGTGTATAGCACATTGCATTATTAAAGTTGTTGCAACAAGTGAGAAAAATCCAATTTTTACAGCTGTATTTGCAGCTTTCTTACCATAGTTTTCACTTAAAATATCAGTTATTAAGAAACCACCAGCATATAGGATATTTCCAAGAGTTGCCTCCATACCAAAAAGATTAACCAAGATAACAACTTGTATATTTGCTAAAATTGTTGAGATAGGCACCCAAATATAAAGTCCTATTTTACCAAACTTTCTGTAAGCAAAAAGTATACAAGAAAAATTAATTACTAACATTAAAAACCAAAGAAATATATTATGCATCATTGTTCAAAAACCCCCAAATCTTTATTATCTATTAAAATTTCAATTCTATCATCATTGAAAAGATGTTTCATATCTTGTACAAACCATTTTACAAGCTCAACATCTCTTTTCACAGTTGTTCCATTATCTACAAAAACATTTATTGTTATAGCTTTAAAATATTTTACCATTTTTTTTGAATATACTCAAGCAACTTTAAGGGAGAATTTACTATAATATTTAATTAACATCCCAAATTTTATATTTTTTTAATCATTTTCATCAATATTATCAACTATTATTTGATCATCATAGCTTATAATTCCATGTTCCTTCAACTGATCATAAATTCTTGAAGCTCTGTTAAATCCTACTTTTAGCTTACGCTGAAGCAGTGAAATTGAAACTTTATTTTCCTGTCTTATGATATTTATTGCATTTTCAAAATAAGGGTCTGTATCGTCTTCTATTTCTTCTTCAGGTTCCTTTAAAATTTCATTTTTATATTTCACCTTTTTAGTAGATTTCAACGTATCAGTCAAGTTCTTAACTTCTTCATCAGAAATATATGCCCCTTGTATTCTTTCTAATTTTGAAGATCCATTAGCCAGCAGCAGCATATCACCTTGTCCTAAAAGTTTTTCCGCTCCAGCTGAATCAAGTATTGTTCTCGAATCAATTTGTGATCTTAGTGCAAATGAAATTCTGCTTGGCAAGTTAGCCTTTATCATTCCAGTTATAACATCTGTAGATGGCCGTTGTGTCGCAACAACTAAATGGATTCCAACTGCCCTTGCCTTTTGTGCAATTCTTGCAATTGATTCCTCCACGCTTCCAGAGGCAACCATCATAAGGTCAGCCAGCTCATCAATTATTATAACAATATACGGCATTTTTTCCACAAAGCTCAATGAATTATAACCTTTTATATTTCTTACCCCATTTTCCATAAGTTTCTTATATCTATTTTCCATTTCATTAACTGCCCATTTTAAAGCTATTGCAGCCTGTTGTGGATCTATAATTACTGGCACTAAAAGATGAGGGATATCATTATATGGCATAAGTTCCACCATTTTGGGATCAACCATTATGAATTTTACTTCCTTGTCGGATTTTTTTGAAATTAATGTTGAAATTAAAGTATTCACACAAACTGATTTCCCTGACCCTGTTTGTCCTGCAATAAGCAAATGTGGCATTTTAACAATATCTATGAATTTATCTCGCCCAACAATATCTTTTCCCAATATTACCTTTAATTCTCCAGTATCAAGTTCCTTATTTTTTATAATATTTGAAAAATGCACAGGCTCCTTTATTTTATTTGGAGTTTCAATTCCAATTGTATTTTTTCCTGGAATTGGAGCTTCTATACGAATGCTTTCCGCCGCAAGGTTCATTGCAATATCATCTGAAAGTCCCGTTACTTTGCTAACTTTTACACCCTTTGGAATTATAATTTCATATCTCGTAATAGTTGGTCCATATTCATAATTTACAACTTTCGCATCAACTCCAAATTCTTTCAACACATTTTCCAGATGATTCACATTTTCTCTTATACTTTTTTCAATTTCCTGTTTTTTCTCAAGATCCATCGGTTTTGATTTAAAAATTTCCGCAATGGATTTTTTCACAATATCGTCATATCCTTGATTGCTGTCAAACATCGCATTAACTTTTCTCAATTCATCTTCAAGTTCTTTTCCCTTTGAGTTGTTGCTTTCAAAAGCCTCAAGCTTTGGAAACTGCTGAAAATTTGGATCCGCATTTACAGAATTTATTTCTTCTCTTTTTAAAGGTGTTACAATTTCCAGTTTTGTTTCCTTTTTGCTGTCTTCATCTCTTTTGCTTTCATTCTTATTATTTTCATTTACGCTTTCGATCTCAATTTCTCTTTCGCTTCCGGCTTCCTTTTCTTCTGCAACATTTTGCTTTTCAGCATTTAAAATGTTTTCACCACTCTTTTCAGTTTTTTCTACAGTTTCTGCTTTTCTATTTTCTAGCGGTTTTACAACTGCATCCAATGTATCTTCTTTTTTTCTTTTCTCTTTTATTTTTTCTCTCCTTGCATTTTCATCTTTTATAAAATTTCCTTTTTCTTTTTCCTCAAAAATTTCAATCCATTCCTTTTCTTTTTCTGCAAGTTCTCCCTTAGAGTAAACTTCTGTTTTTTGCAAGAAATTTTTTTTAGGCTTTTTTGCAATTTCAAAACTTAATTTTTCGTTTCTAGATTGTATTATTTTTGCCTTTAGCATTTCCTTTTGATAACGTTTATAATCTGTTCTCTTCAGATTTTCAGCATACTTTTTTGCCGCCAATTTTCTTTTTTTCTCTTTATAATCATCACTTTTATAATATTTTATTATTTCCTTCAAAACTTCATACCCAAGTTCGATAAGATCCCTAACTAGCCATGCTACGAAAAGCAATGCCAATATCAAAAGAATAAAAAACATCCATTGAAAATGCAGCACTTTGAAAAACGGCATTGACAGCAATGCTCCCAAAATCCCTCCGCTTTCACGATTAAATCCTATTTCCAAAAGCTGCCTACCAGCTTCAGTAAAATTCCCAGATAAAGTTTTTCCATGAACAACAGAACCTCTTATCAAAATCATTCCCCAGCTCAAAAACAACCCCGTTAATGCCACAACCTTTCCCTGTGTTATATTAATTCCAATTTTTTCATAAAAAAATAGAATTATACCATACAACATAGATACTATCGCAATAAACCATGTCATTTTTCCAAAAAACAACGTAATTCCACTTAATATAAGCGAAAATATATTTTCGCCGACATTATCGCTGAGCATTTTTGACTTATTTGCCAGCAGCAATATCAATATAAACCCAGCAACAAACCAGATTATACCTTCAACTTTTCTTCTACTCATCTTAATTATCCTTTCTAAAAATTCTATCTAATTTAATAAATTCCAAATCTAAAATCTCTAACCAATTTTATCATACAACAAAGTTATTCTCAATGCTACCTAAAAAATTATATGAAATAAATAAAATTTAAAACTTAGATTAGAATAGTCGTCGGTTTCAAAGTGACTTTTTTACATTATACTATATTTTTTCAATTTTGTCATTTTCTATTTCTCTAAAAAAATAGACTGTAATAAAAAATAAACTCCTATTTTAAATAGAGAATTATATTTAGAAAAAAAATATAATTTTTTTCATTTAGATACTTGTTAATTGAAATAAATGTGGTAAAATTAATATAGAGTAGAAAAATTTATTAATACAAGTAAAACTAATTTTAAATAAAATTTTAGGAGGAAATACCATGGATTATATGAAAAAATACGAATATTGGCTAAATTCAGATGCCATTGACGAAAAAGACAGGGAAGAATTGAAAAGCATTGCAGGGAATAAAAAAGAAATAGAAGATAGATTTTTCAAAGATTTGAGTTTCGGAACTGGTGGAATTAGAGGAGTTCGTGGAATTGGAACTAATAGAATGAATAAATATGTAATTAGAAAAGTAACTCAAGGACTTGCAAATTATATGCTAAGTTTTGATGAAAAAGCGGCAAAAGAAAAAGGAATCATAATTGCTCATGACTGTAGAATAGGTTCGAGAGAATATGCACTAAATACTGCAAGAGTAATGGCTGCAAATGGAATTAAAGCATATATTTATGAAAGTTTACGTTCAACTCCTGAATTGTCATTTGGTGTAAGATATAAAGGATGTATGTCAGGAATTGTTGTTACAGCTTCTCATAATCCTGCAGAATACAATGGATATAAAGTTTATTGGGATGATGGAGCACAAGTTGTTGATCCGCATGCACCAGCAATTGTTGAAGAAGTAAATAAAATTTCTACATTGGAAGAAATAAAAGTTATTTCTGAAGAAGAAGGAAGAGAAAAAGGATTAATCATTCAGCTTGATCATAAAATTGATGATGACTATATAGCAGCAATTAAAAAACAAACTATACATACAGATATTCCAGGAAAAGAAGATTTCAAGATTGTTTATACTCCGCTTCATGGAACTGGTGGAAGACCAATGAAGAGAATTTTATCTGAATTTGGATACAATTTTGAAGTTGTAAAAGAACAAATTGAGCCAGATGGAAACTTCCCAACTGTAGTTTATGCAAACCCTGAAGAAGTGGCAGCATTCAAATTGGGAACAAAATTAGGAAATGAAATTGGAGCACAATTAATTTTGGCAAATGACCCAGATGCTGATAGAATTGGTATTGCGATAAGAGATGACAAAAATGAATGGTACTATCCAAATGGAAACCAAGTAGGATTGTTGTTATTGCAATATTTATTGAATTACAAAAAAGATATTCCAGCTGATGCACAAGTTATTACAACAGTTGTTTCAACACCTATGATTGATGTTGTTGCACCTGCTAAAAATGTTGGAGTTATGAAAACATTGACTGGATTCAAATACATTGGACAAAAAATTAGACAATTTGAACACAAAGAATTGGAAGGATCATATTTATTTGGATTTGAAGAAAGCTACGGATATTTGATTGGAACTCATGCAAGAGATAAAGATGCGTTGGTAACTTCAATGGTTATTTCTGAAATGGCAACTTATTACCACTCAAAAGGAACTTCTATTTACAAAGAATTACAAAAATTATATGAAAAATTTGGATATTATTTAGAAGGAATTAAATCAGTAATGTTAAAAGGTAAAGATGGAATTGAACAAATGGCAGCATTAATGTCTAACTTGAGAGAAAATGTTAAAGATGAATTGCTTGGTAAGAAAATTAAAATTAAAAGAGATTTCTTCTCACACAAAGAACATAACTTGGAAACTGGTGAAGAAAAAGAAATTAAATTGCCAAAAGAAAATGTATTACAATTCGTGCTTGAAGACAATACATTCATTACAGCAAGACCATCTGGAACTGAACCAAAAATTAAATTCTATTTCAGCGTAAATGCAGATTCTAGCGAAAATGTCAAAGCTAAACTTGATAAAACAATGGAAGAATTTTCTAAATTTATTGGATTATAATTTTTTGAGTAAATATTTTGAGAAATTCGATGATTGAGAGAAAATAAAAATTTTATACAAAGTTTATAAAATTGAGTAAAAATTAAAGTAAATAAATAGATGAAAACAGGGAAATTTCTTGTGATGAGAATGATTTTCCTGTTTTTTTATTTGAAAATTGAAAATATTTTTGATTTATATGAATTCTTATGAAAAATAGAGATTGAATTTGTTTTACTTACTTAAAAAATATAAATATTTTTAAAAAATGTATCATAAGTTACACGTCTTAAAGATAAAAATATGATAAAATAAAAGAAAGTTTTGTAATCAAATATTTTTTGGATAAAATTAATTTGTAAAAAGATTTTGAACTTTGATTAAAAAAATAAAGTATGAGGTGGTGTTTTTTATGGAAAAAGCGGATATGAAGGATCATTTGAATATAAATTTTGATCTGATTGAAAAAATGACTGAAATTAAGAAAGATTATATAGAGGGAACGGCGGATGTTGAAACGACAAAAAGGCGGATAAAGGAAACTTTTAAGGATAAAAAGATAACTCCTGCTGAGTTTGCCTATTCTGAACAGAAAATAAAAGATTTGGGATTTGATGATGAGACTGTTCATGATAAAATGAATGATGTGCTTGATTTGTTTGATGAAATTATTGAAAGAGAGAAACCTTCGCTGCCTGAAGGACATCCAATAAAAACCTATTTGAGGGAAAATGAGGCGGCTAGAAAACTAATTGCTGAAATGAAGGAAGAACTGAATAAAAAATTTATAAAAAATAGATGGCTGGAGTTTTACGATAAACTTTATACATTTAATTTGACACATTTGGCTAGAAAACAGCATCAATTATTTTCAATACTTGAAAGTAAAGGATTTGACAGACCGTCTAGAATAATGTGGACTTTTGATAATGCAGTCAGGGATAATATAAGTGAGGCTAGAAAGCTTTTAATGGAAGATAAAATGGAAGAATTTTATGCAAAACAGGAAATTGCTTTGGAATTGACGTTGGATATAATGCACAAGGAAGAAGAGGTTTTATTTCCGACTTCACTTAAAATGATTACTGAGGAAGAATTTAGAAATATGAGAAGTGGGGATGATGAGATAGGATATTTCTTGATTGACAAGCCTAAAGGATTTTTGCCTGAGAAAAAAGAGGAAAAAGCTGAGAAAAATGAGAATGTGAATGAAAATGCGTCTCAAACAGGTAACTTTATGAACGACTTAGCGGGACTTCTTTCAAAATATAATATGAATGCAGGTGGAGAAAAATCTGACGTGTTAGATGTCAAACAAGGAAAACTTACTTTGGAGCAAATAAACTTGATTTTCCAACATATGCCAGTGGATTTATCTTTTGTGGACGAGAATGAGATTGTTAAGTTTTATACTGATACGAAACATAGAATTTTTCCTAGAAGTGCGGGAGTTATAGGGAGAGATGTTAAAAACTGTCATCCGAGAGAAAGTGTTGCTTCGGTTTTGGAAATAATTGACGCGTTTAGAAATAATGAGCAAGATGAGGTGGATTTCTGGCTTGAAATGAATGGGAGATTTATTTATATCTATTATGTAGCTGTGAGAGATGAAAATGGTATATTTAAGGGAGTCCTTGAGATGATGCAAGATGTTACGAGAATAAGAAGCCTTGAAGGAAAGAGAACGCTTGTAACTTGGGAAAAACCTAAAAAATCTGAAATTAATCGGGAAAATCAAAAAAATTCTAAAGAAGATAAAAATCCTTATGGATTAACAGAAAATACAATAATTGGAGAAATAATAGATAAATATCCTTATATAAGAGAATTTATGCCAACATTATCGCCTACATACAAAAAACTGCTTGATCCAATTCAATATATGATAATGTCTAAAGTTGCAACGCTTGATATGATTGCGATGCGTGGTGGATTCCCTCTAGATGAGTTAATAGATAAAATCTCAGATGAAATTAAAAGGCATGAATCTAAAAAATAGTTTTATGGAAAGGAAAAATTAATGTTGCTACACTATTTTATTTCAGGTGGAATATTTATGTGGGGAATACTGGCGGCTTCAATTTGCGGAGTCGCAGTAATTTTGGAAAAATTATGGATTTTTTTTACAATGGAAAAAGATTTTACAAAAGAGTATAGAAAAGAGCTGTATAAGGCATTGCAAACAAAGAGTAAAGAGGAAGTTATTAAGATTACAAACTCAAAAAGAGATTCAGTTTCTAGAATTATTACAAAAACAATGGAAAATATAGATTTGGATTTAAATAAAATTGAGGAATCAGAGAAGGAATATCTTGAGGAAATAATAAGAGAAGCTGTTTTGGCACAGACAGGAAAACTGGAAAAAGGGATGTGGCTTCTTGGGGCAGTAGTAAATACAGCACCTCAGTTGGGGCTTCTTGGAACAGTTACTGGAATGATAACATCATTTTCGGCATTATCTGCAAGTGTGGAAAGTTCTAAAACAGTTGCAGCAGGAATATCAGAGGCTCTGTACACTACGGCGTTTGGTCTAATTGTGGCGATACCTACTTTAATCTTTTACAATTACTTTAATAGAAGAATAGATGCGACAGCGTTGGAAATGGAGAGAGCGGCTTTGCATATTATGGGAAGAGTGAAAAAATAGAATTATAAAGTATTGAAGGGAATAAAAAATGAAATTTTCTAATAGAAGAAATAGGCAGAATACGGAAATATCAATGCTTAATCTTATTGATGTCATATTTATGTTATTAATATTTTTTATGATTGCCACGACATTTAATAAATATTCACAATTTCAGCTTTCTATTCCTAAATCGGATGCTAAATTTGATAAAAAAGAGGAGACGAAGGCAGAAATAATAGTTAATAGAGAGAAAAAATATTTTTTGAAGTTAGGAAATAATGTTAAAGAAATTTCGGGAGAGAATATTCATAATGAGATTTTGAGATTGCCAAAAGAGATGCTTGAAAATATGACATTGACGGCTGATGAGCATCTTGAATATGGATATATTGTAGAAATAATGTCGAAATTACGTAATGAGAATGTAAAAAATGTTAGTCTTAATATACAAAAAAATGATAAATAATAAATATTAATTTTAAGAAAAGGAGAGCGTGACAGATATATATAATTGTCATGCGGGAATGAAATTTATGTTAAAAAAAATTGCAATTTTAAGTTTAATTTTAGCTAGTCTTTCTTTGTATGCAGAAGGAAAATACGAGGGAAAACTTGAAGAAACAGTCGTAACAGCGACAGGATTTAATGATAACATTGACAATCAAATAAAAAATGTTACGATTATTACGTCGGAGGATATTCAAGAAAAAGGGTATAATACTGTAGAAGATATATTAAAACAGGCACCAGGAGTTAATATAACACAAACTGGATTCGGTTCAGCGGTGGATATGAGAGGTCAAGGGAGATTTGGATTAGGAACGAGTGCAAACATTTCTAAAGCAGTTTCTTCAGTAAAAATCTTGATTGATGGAGATATTGCTATGGATACGATTGATACTTCCCATGCTTATATTCCTTTAAATACAATATCAGTTAATGATGTGGAAAGAGTAGAGATAATAAATGGCGGAGGAACAGTTCTGTACGGGAGTGGAACTCGAGGTGGAGTTGTAAATATTATTACGAAAGATAGAACAAAAGAAGGAGCTTCAGGCAAAGTTTACTATCAAAATAGCTCTTATGGAACAAATAAATTAGGATTTGATGCTGGAATAAATTATGGTAATAAATTTATCATTGATTTGGGGTATGAAAATGTTAATGGAAAAGGATATAGAAGAGGTTCTAAAGAAGCGTATGAATATTTGAATGGGAGCTTGAAATATAATATAACAGATAATCACAGTTTGAAATTTAAGGCGGCGAGATACAATTCAGAAGAAACATTGGCGTCAGATTTAACAAAATCGCAACTTTTGAGTGACAGAAGACAGTCTGGGACTTTGAGTGATCTTGATGTTGATAGAAAAGAGTATAGCTTGGGATACGAAGGGAAAGTTACCGATAACTTGAAATTATCATTGACAGGATATAAACAGGATACAAATAAAATTATGTACGGAATGCCTAAAACAAAATTTGAAGATAATAAAAAAGGAATCAATTTTAAGGGAAATTATGGACTTGAAAATGGGAATATAATTTTTGGATATAACTACATCGACCATAAAGGAAGTAGAGAGCAAACTATATTTGGAACACCAATTATGAATGTTGATTTAGCGAAAGAGACGAATTCGTTTTATTTGCTAGGGCGTCATAAAATTGTTGGCAATTTAGAAGGAACAGCAGGTTATAGATATGAAAGAGCGGAGTATAAAACAAATAGAGAAGTTCCGTCTACGAGAATGCCGATACCTGGTGGAAGAGGCTTTGTGAATATTCCATCAAGAGAAATGCACGGTTCGAGAAAAGACAGCAATAGTGCTTATGAATTGGGACTTAATTACAAATATTCTGATACAGGAAATGTTTATGCCAAATATGAAAGAGGATTTAGATCACCAGCTGCAACAGAATTTGTTGATTATGCACCAGGAGCTAGAAATTATACTTTAAATAATTTAAAAACAGAAAAATTTAATACATATGAAGTAGGATTTAAAGATATGTTATGGAATTCGTTTGTAAGTGCCACAGCGTTTCATACACGAACAGATAACGAAATATACTTGAATATGGATCACGGAGTATTGGGAGGACCAAGTACAGCAAGATGGACATTCCATAATTTAAAAGCTACCGAAAGAACAGGTGTAGAGCTATTTGCTGAGCAATATTTAGGTAAATTGAGAGTAAATGAGTCGTTTACATACGTGAATGCTAAAATTAAAAAAGTGGGAGATGATGTACTAACTTCAACAACTTATAATTTTAAAGATGGGCAAAAAATACCAGGAGTTCCATCTACAAAAGTTACATTAGGACTTGATTATGAAATAGCAGATGGTTTGAGAACTACTGCTAACTTAAATTATTATTCAAGCTCAGTGGATACCTACAATGAAAAAATACCTTCATATTCTACAACAGATTTAGGTTTAAAATACAAACATCAAAGTGGATTTGGGCTTAATGCAGGAGTAAAAAATGTATTTAACAAAAAATATAATGTCGCTCAAGGAAAAGATCCGCTTACAGGAAAGACAGTATATTCACCAGCTGACGAACGAACTTATTATATTGGAGCAAGCTATGAATTTTAGAAAAGTGAGCTTATTTCATAAATTTGTTTAGAGCGTTAAAGAGAGGGAAAAAATGAAATTTTATATAATTTCAGTTATTTTAAATATTATGATTTTGTTTATTCCAGTAGCCTATTATACTTCAAATAGCAGTAAAAAAGAAAATAAGCAAAACGAGCCAATAACAGTAAATTTAAGTGAAGGTATGTTTCAAGATTCTTCGCAAGAAACTGCTGGAAATGAAAATATTGGAGAAAAAAATAATAAATCTGGAAATAATGAGGGTGTAAAGAATATTGATGATACTAAAAATATTGGAAATTCTGAAAAAATAGAAGTTTCAAAAAATGATGAAATCTCAAATTCACAGTCTGAATCTAACTCAAAGAAAATTAATAACTTGAATAATCAGAAAGAAATGAAAAAAGCTAAAAATACTAAATCAATCTCACAAAATGAACAAGAAAAAGAAGAGCTAAAAGTATTTCCATTAGAAAATAAGAAAAAGGATATTTCACAGGCTATTTCTGGTATTTCATCAACCTCACCTTTAGAATCAATACTTTCCTCAAAAAATACTGAAAAAATTTTACAAAAAAATGAGAACTTGAAAGTAATTTCAAAAGAAAATCTGACAAATGCAGTATCAACATCTACAAATATTTCAAAAAATATTTCAGAAAACGCTGCTGGAAATGACAAAAATGATTCTCATACTTATAAAACAAGAACTAATAGTGTTGCTGGAAAAAATGAGAATCAGGGAGATGGTACTAATAAAAACAGTAAAAGCAATTCTTTTATTCAAAAAGGAAGAAATAATGGGAATAATGGAAAAGATGGAAATAACAGGGGAAATATTAATGGAAAAGGTCAAAGTGGAGATAATTCAAAAACAGGAAATTTAGAAAAAATTAGCAAAAATTCTAGTAAAAATCATAATATTGAACGAAAAAGAAGTACTGAAAAAGGGGAAGAGGGAAATGAGAATGTCTGCAATGAAGGGAAAGATTTTACAGTTTCATATAATCCAAATTTGAGTTATCCTATTGCAGCAAGAAGACTTGGAGATAAAGGAGTTGTTACAGTTTCAGTAAAATTTCATTTCAATAGTAGTGGTTCTGTTAGTGTGATTTCAGTATCAGGCGGGAGCTCAATATTTCAACAGGAGGCAAGGAGAGCAGCTAGAATAAGAGTGAAAATAAAAAATCCTGAAACTTTGAAATGTACGATAACAAAACCATTTATATTTGAATATAAATAATCTAAAAAAGGTTAAAAAGGGAGTTGTATTTCTCCCTTTTGTTTTATCTGAAATTTTGTAATTTTTATTAAGATATTAATGCAAAAAGTTTGAAATCACATCTTACATATGGTAAAATATATTAAGTAATTTAAAAAAGGTAAAAAAATAATGATTGAAGTAAAAAATATTAAAGCATCGAAGGAAAAAAATATTGATGCAATATACATTCATATTCCATTTTGCAGTAAAAAATGCGAATATTGTGATTTTTGCACATTTGTGAGAATGGAAGATGAATATAGAAAATATACGGATTATTTGGTTAAAGAAATTAGAATGTATCCAAAAATTAAATATGATACAATTTATTTTGGCGGAGGAACGCCTTCTCTGCTGCCTGTTGAAATGATAAGCGAAATATTAAATGAACTTGACTGGTCTAAAAATGCTGAAATTACGCTGGAATTGAATCCAACGGATATGACTTTTGAGAAATTGAAAAAAATTCGAGAAAGTGGAATAAATAGACTAAGTATTGGAATTCAAAGTTTTCAAAATCATGTTTTAAAATTTATTGGAAGACAGCATAGTTCTGAGGATGCGATAAATGTTTATAAAATGGCAAGAAAAGCAGGATTCTCCAATATTACGGTGGATTTAATGTTCGGAATTCCTAATCAAAGTCTTGAGGATTTGCAAAGGGATCTTGATATTTTGCAGGGATTAAAGCCTGAAAATGTTTCGATTTATTCGCTTATTTGGGAAGAAGGAACGGTTTTTTGGAGTAAGCTACAAAAGGGTATTTTATCCGAAATTGATCAGGATTTGGAAGCGGAAATGTATGAGAAAATTATTGATTTTTTTGAGAAAAATGGATATTGCCAGTATGAAATTTCTAATTTTGCGAGAATTGACGACAAAGATAAAGATATTGAAATTAATGAAATAAAAAAATTTGAAGATTTAAGAAAAATGCAGAAAAATGCGGGAAGACATAATTTGAAATATTGGCGAAATCAGAAATTTATTGGCGTTGGAATGAGTGCAGCTAGTTATTTTGACGATAATAGGCATAGTAATGTGCGGACTTTTAAGAAATATTATAATTTGATTGATGATGAGAAATTTCCAATTGATGAAAATACAATTGAAAAAATTGATGATTTTGAAAAAGAAAAATTGAAAAAAATGTTGGGTTTAAGACTTATTGAAGAAGGGGTAAATTATAGTGAAAAAGATGCCAAAAAAGTTGAAAAACTTATAAAAAATGGATTGATTGAAGAGTTTTTTATTGAAAAAAATGAAAAAATAAAATTTAAAAATAAAAAAAATTTTGTTAAAAATTATGAAAAAAGAATAAAATTGACAAAAAAAGGAATTTTTTTGGCAAATAATGTATTTGTTGAATTTATTTAAAAAAAAGGTTATAATAAAATAATTATAGATAACAAAAATTCTTTGATTTTTAAAATAGGAGCAAAAAAATGGAAAAAAAAGAAATAAAACTTGATTGTGAAAAAATAAAAAAAAATTACAACGAAATTTTGGAAGATATAAAAAAATACTCTTCTAATCCAGGAAAAGTGAAACTTTTGTTTGTCAGCAAATATTTTGATGTTTGTCAGCACAAAGAAATTGTCAAAATGGGATACAATTATTTCGGAGAAAATAGAGCGCAACTTTATCGGGATAAATTAAATGAAATCGGTAACAATGGTATCAAATGGGATTTTATTGGAAGATTGCAAAAAAATAAGATAAAGTATATAATTGATAGCGTAAATTTGATACATTCCATAGATTCATATGATTTACTTTTAGAAATCAATAAAAAGGCGGCTGAACACGGAAAAATTGTAAATGGACTTCTGCAAATCAATGTTTCAAAAGAAGAGTCAAAAGCAGGAATTTATATCGACGATTTTGAAAAGAATTACAAGAAATATTTTTCACAAGGTAATGTAAAAATAATAGGTTTTATGACGATGGCACCATTTTTGGCGACAGATTGTGAAATTGATAGTTATTTTAAAAAGATGCAAGAATTGAGAGAAAAATTTTCAAAAAAATATGATTATTTGACAGAGCTTTCAATGGGAATGTCAAATGATTATAAAATTGCTCTAAAAAATGGTACAACAATAATCAGAATTGGAAGCAAATTATTTGAATAGGAGGTTAGAATTTTGGGACTAAAACGAAAATTAATGGAATTTTTTGGGGATGACATTGAAGATGACGATGAAGAATTGGAACAATCGGCAGAAGAGAATAAAGAGGTAGAAAATCCAAAAACACAGCAGCAACCAAAGCCAAAACCGATTTTTAAAGAGGATAAACCTAATGAAGAAAAAAAAGGTATAGGTAGTATTTTTGGTGTAGGAAATAAGAAGGAGGAGAGTACAAAGATGGCAGCAGAAATGGCATCAGCTACAAAAGTTAGTTATGTTTCAATAATCAGACCAAAAGTTTTTGAAGATTCGAGACTTATTGCAGATGCGATAAAAGAAAATAAAGTGGTAACATTCAGTTTGGAATTCTTAGAATATGAAGTGGGACAAAGAGTAATAGATTTTGTAAGTGGAGCGGCATATGCTATGAATGCACACTTATCAAAAGTTACAGATAAAGTTTTGACTTCGATTCCAGTTGGAATAGATTATGAAGATATTGATGCTTCACTAGGTGAAGACTCTAAAGATAGCAATTATTTATAGTCATAAATTTCTTTTGATTCGTTTCATAAAAAGAATTATTTCTATTTTGTAATTATTAGAAATAGTTCTTTTTAATTTAAAAAAAATTTTTAAAAAATAGAAAAATTTGTTATAATGTAAAAAGAATATTTGAATATTAAATAAAAAAAAATAGGAGATGTAACTATGAAAAGAATAAATAAGAAAAAGATGTTATTTATTGTGGGATTCATGACCATGTCAGCCATTTCTTATGGTAAAGATGTTTTTGCAAATTATGGTATTAGTTTTGGGAAAGTAAACTTATCTAATGTTACAGGTATTGGTCCAGAAGATGCCAAAAGAATTAATGGAGCAACTTATCAGCTCGTTGGAAGCGGAGAGTACAGAATTATGGATGAAGGTGGAAGAAGACTTGTTGTCAATACGGCTAACGGTGTTCTAAATGGCAATTACACTGAATATTATGCAAATGGAAATCAATATACGACAGGAAGGTATACAAATGGAAAAAAAGAAGGAGAGTGGCTAGTTTACTACGAAAATGGAAAATTGTGGAAGAGATACCAATATGCTAACGATGAATTAAACGGAAGATATTATTCATATTATGGAAAAACTGGAAGTCAAGAAACAGTTGGAGAATATCAAAATGGAAAGATGACTGGAACTTGGATGGAATATTATGAAAATGGTTCTAAAAAATCGCAAGGAACTTATGCAGGAGGCTATAAAAACGGATTGTTTACTGAATGGAAAGCAAATGGTACAAAAGTTTCGGAAATTAATTATCAAAATGATCAAGTTAATGGTTTGATGAAGGTTTACTACGAAAATGGAAATTTATTTTACGAAGCAAATTTAAATAATGGAGCTGGAACTCTAAAAGGCTATTATACAAATGGAGCAGTTGGATTTACTGGAAATCTTAACGGTCGAAGAAGAGTTGGAACTTGGACTTACTATGACAAAGCTGGAAATTCGAGAACTGTAAATCATTAAAAATTAAAAAAAGGGAAAAAAATGTCATATTCAGCAAATTTAAAAAGAGAAATACTGGGTTTGGAAAATGAGAAAAATGAAGTGGTTTTTGCAGAACTATTTGGAATACTTGCTTCAAAAAATGCGATTTTGGAAAATGGGCTTTTTTTTAGCACAGAAAATGTTTCATTTGCCAAAAGGGTTTACTCAAATTTGAGAAAAGTTACAAATTTAGATATTCAGCTAAAATATATCATAAGCAAGCGTCAATTGTTCTCGAAAACATATAGGATAATATTGATTCCCACAAAGCAAAATGAAAAAGAGTATAAAAGTTTTTTTGAAAAGCTATTTTCTTGTAAAAATTGTTCGGCAAAAAATGTTGAAGATGAAGAAAAAATTGCAGGAGTGATTCGAGGCGCTTTTCTTAGTTGCGGTTATATAAAAGCTCCTGAAAAATCTTATGCATTGGACTTTTTTTTAGACAGCGAAGATTTTTCAAACTTTTTATTTAATTTATTTAGCGAGATGGGGAAAAAAATTTCAAAAACTGAAAAAAAAGAGAAAAAAATTATTTATTTGAGAAATTCGGAAGATATCTTGGACATAATTTTTTTGATAGGAGCAGTAAATTCGTTTTTTGCATTTGAAGAAGTTACGATAAATAAAGAGATTCGCAATAAAATTAACAGAAATATGAACTGGGAAATTGCGAATGAAACAAAAAAAATCTCGGCGTCAGAAAAACAAATAAAAATGATAAAATACATTGACGAAAAAATAGGTTTAGCTGAACTCTCAAATGTGTTGCAGGAAACGGCAAAGGCACGGCTGGAAAATGAAGAACTCTCACTTCAGGAACTTGCAGATTTGATGAATATTTCAAAATCTGGAATAAAAAATAGATTTCGAAGAATTGAGACGATGTATAAAGATTTATTAAATTATTAATTTTTTAAAATTGGAGAAAAAATTGGAATTATTATCAATGATATATGGATTTATAGTATTTTTACGAAATAAGCTTTTTGATTTAAATATTTTGAAATCTAAAAAAGTTGACGGAGTAAAAGTGATTTGTATCGGAAATATTGTTGCGGGAGGAACGGGGAAAACTCCAGCTGTGCAATATTTTGTGAATGAATATTTAAAAAAAAATATGAAAGTTGGGATTTTGAGCCGAGGTTATAAAGGCAAGAGAAAGACGGATTTGCTTTTGGTACGTGATGAGAAGAAAATTTACTGCACTTCAAAAGAATCTGGAGATGAAGCGTTTTTTCACGCTGAAAATTTTAAAGTTCCAGTAGTTGTGTCAAAAGACAGATACAAAGGTGCAAAATTTTTGAAAGAAAATTGTGGTGTTGAAGTTATTATTATGGACGACGGATTTCAGCACAGAAAACTTTTGAAGGATGAAAATATTGTTTTGATTGATGCGACGAATCCTTTTGGGAATGGGAAGTATTTGCCAAAAGGAAGGCTTCGGGAGTCGATAGATGCGCTAAATCGTGCGGATGAAATAATTATCACTAAAAGTAATTATGTTAAAAAAAATGAAATCTTAAAAATTTTGGAAAAAATAAAAAAATATAGAAAAGAAATTTTTTTTGCTTCCTTTGAAAGTGATTATTTTTACAAATTAAATTTTGAAAATAATGAAAAATTTGGTAAAATAAATAGTGAAAATAATAAAAATTTTGAAAATAAAAAAAATAAAATTTCTAAAAATATTATAAAAAATAAAAATATTTTAATTTTTTCATCTATTGCAAATCCTGCGATTTTTTACAAGACGATAAAAAATTTGGCACCAAAAAATGTGGATGAAATTAAATTTTCAGATCATCATTTGTATAGCTCTGAAGATTTTGCAGAAATTGAGAAGAAGAGTAAAAACTATGATTTTATTGTAACGACGGAAAAAGATGCCGTCAAAATTCATAAAAATATAGAAAATTTGCTTGTTTTAAAAATGAAATTTGATTTGAAAAAAGATTTTTAAAATTATAAAAAATAAAAAAACAATAAATAAAATAGAGAAAAAAATTAGATAAAAAAACAAAAAACTAAAAAACTGGAAGGAGAAAGTTTTGGAGATAAAAAGTTTTTCACAATTTATTTTGGAACATAAAAATCGTTTTGAAAAAAGAAAATATTTTATTTTGGACAAAAATTTTAAGATTGTTCGTAAAGAGCCATCTTTTATACTTGAGATGGCTTATATTTATTGTGAAAATGAAAAAAAAGATGAAAAAGTTTTGGAAAATATAAAAAGTGAATTTGAGAACACATTTTTGGAAAAAGAAAAAAATGTAAAAAGACAGTCTAAAATCGAAGCTAAAAAATTGGAAGATAGTTTTATTAGAAGTCTTTTTAACAGGGAGAGCATTCATGCGCTAAAACTTGGAAACGAAATGTTTTACAAAAATAAGAAAAAATTTTTTGAAATTTTATATAATTTTTCATTTGTTTCGGCTGATGAAAATAAATTTATAAAAACTTTTTTTGCAGAAAAAATGGTTGAAAAAATTGTTCTTGAAAATGGCGAAAAATATTCAAATATAAGATTTTTTGTGGAAGAGATTTTAAAAAATATTTTAAATTATTTTACAAAGTCGCAATTCTGTTTTTTGGATTTTGA
>ERZ773022.1137-NODE-1137-length-18931-cov-19.250477_pt1 | contig 18931 bp, 13 predicted proteins | sample MGYA00580839_ERZ773022 | MGnify/ENA primary metagenome ERZ773022 (study PRJEB29015, sample SAMEA2738020) | human oral metagenome | biome: human oral; feature: human-associated habitat; material: dental | place: China | collected 2044 ... | reverse complement strand
CCGTGGTGTTCGTCGCCTCCACCACCGACTTCACCGCCCAGCCGCAGGTCGCCAATGGTGCCTCCGAACTGCTCGGTGAGGTCTTCGGCACCCCGCACGTGCGTAGTGCCGTCGGGGTGGCGGTCCTGCCCATCGACGCCCCTGTCGAAGTGGAGCTGGTGGCCGAACTCACCGCCAGGTGACGGCGGCCCTGATCGGGTCCAGGCTCGCAGCTGCCTACCCTGACGCTCGCTGCGACCTGGACCACCGTTCACCCTTCGAGCTGCTCGTCGCCGTCGTCCTGTCCGCCCAGACCACCGACGCCCGCGTCAACCAGGTCACCCCGGAGCTCTTTGCCCGCTATCCCGATGCGGAGCACCTCGCGGAGGCGGAACAGGACGACGTCGCGGACGTCATCAGCAGCCTCGGGCTGTACCGGTCCAAGGCGAGATCGCTGACAGGGCTGGCTCGGGCACTCGTTGCCGACCACGACGGCCTGGTGCCAGACAGCCTTGACGAGCTGGTGAAATTGCCCGGGGTGGGACGCAAGACCGCCAATGTCGTGCTCGGGGACGCTTTCGGTATCCCCGGGATCACTCCCGACACCCATGTCATCCGCGTCTCGAACCGGCTCGGCTGGGTGCACTCCGTCAAGCCCGACGACGTGGAACGCGCAGTCGGGGCGCTGTTCCCGCCCGGCGAGTGGGTGATGCTCTGCCACCGGATTATCTGGCACGGTCGTCGCTGCTGTCGCGCTCGCACACCTGCCTGCACCGCCTGCCCCGTGGAGGATCTATGTCCCAGCTCTCAGGCCTGACGGCGGCGCTGCGTGACGGCGTGACCGGGCCGCTCGGTCAGTTCGGTCGTGCCCCCGGCGACGCGCGCCGGGCCGCCGTCCTGATCCTGCTCACCGATGAGCCCGACCCAGCCGTCCTGTTCACCGAACGCGCCGGGGGACTGCGCTCGCACGCCGGACAGATCTCCTTTCCCGGAGGTGGCGCGGACATCGGCGAAACCCCCGTTGCCACGGCGCTGCGGGAGGCTCGTGAGGAGGTCGGTCTGGATGCGGGGCTCGTCACCATTCTCGGTCGGCTCCCGACGGCCTGGGTGCCGGTCAGTGGCTACGAGGTCACCCCCGTCATCGCGCAGTGGTCTGAACAGCAGCCGCTGGCACCCGTCGATCCCGGGGAGGTCGCGAACGTGCTCCAGTTGCGGATATCGCAACTCAGTGATCCCGCGAACCGCGTCACAGCCACCGTCCCCGGGAGCTACCGTGGCCCCGGATTCCAGCTCGGAGACCTGTTCATCTGGGGTATGACCGCCCACCTCCTCGACGTTATCCTGCGGATCGCGGGCTGGGAACGGTCGTGGGACCAGGGTCGAGAGGTACCGGTGCCGGGTCGTTTCCTGAGGGACTGACCCACTGCATCGCCGTTGGTTTGCTGGCCTTGTCTACGGTTCGCTGGTCTCACAGCGCAGGCACACGTGAACAAGCCCAGCGAAACAGGGTCAGGGCCAGCAAATCGGGGTCAAGCCCAGCGAGGCAGGGTGGGGAGGGTGGCGGTCAGAGCGCCGGCGGGAGAGGGACGCTGAGCACGACCGTCCAACGCCCCGGGGTCCGGGTGACGTCGAAGGTGCCGCCCAATGATTCGATGCGATGTCGCGCACCCTCCAGTCCGAGACCAGAAGAAATCGCGGGATCCTTCCCGGAGGAGGCCGCGACGTCGTTGCTGACCAGGGCCTCGACGGTGTCACCGTCGGACTCCACGACGATGCGGGCGTTTCCCGAGGGGGCGGCGTACTTGGTGGTGTTCGTCACCAGTTCACCCAGCACCCGTGTGAGTTGAACCCTGATCCCGGGGGGTATCGCAGTCTCGTCGAACACGTCGATTCCCTCGACGACCAGATCCACACCTCGCCGTCCGAGGGTCTCCCCGGCTTCCGCGACCACCTCCCTCAAAGGCCGGGGAGCTTCGGTGGCCAGCAGATCGAGGTGCTCCTCGCCGCGCAGGTCCCGCATCGCCCGAAGCGAATGGCGCAACTGCTCCACGGAGGTCCGGACCGAACCGATCATCGTCCCCAGCTCCCGGACCAGGAGGTCGTTCTCGGGGTGGGCGAGCCGGACCTGTTCCGCCGTCATAACTGCGTGGGTGAGGTCGCGCACCACGGTGTCGTGAAGCTCGGAGACCACCAGGATGCGCTGGCGTTCCAGCTTTGACCGGTGCGCGAGGATGGAATCCTCGGCCTGGCTCCGGGGCAGTCGCGACAACTCACCCACCAGGAGCGCCACACCACCCCCGAACGCCTGCGTCGTGAGATCCTCGAGCCAACCCCCATAGGGCAGGACCCGGGTCATGACCACCAACTCCACCATCATGTGCAGGATCACCGAGCCGTAGGCCGGGCCGCGATGATGACCGCGGGCGATGAGAACCGCGGCACAGAGCCAGGGAACGATGCCCGGGGACAGGGTTGGGAGACCGTCGTTGAGGAAGGCCGCGGCCCAGGCCACCGCGACTCCTGCCACTGCGCCGATCCCCGGGTACCAGGAACAGAGCGCCAACGCCACCCCGCCCGCGATCCCGAAACCGATCGACGACTGCCCCAGCGGCCAGGCCGACCTGATCGAGATCAGCACCAGCAGTGCCGCGAACCCGACGTGCAGCAGGTACGTGCGAGCGGTGGGGTGCCAGGTGGAGAAACAGGAGGGGCGACGAAGCGCGTCGAGAAACCCGGGGATCATGGGAAACCCTCCTGTCGAGAAGACGTCGATGAGGTCGTGTGGCTGCGGAAGGGCGACGGGGCCTGCCACCGGAAGGCGGCGGGACGGCCCGTTCGCCGGCGTGTGCGGGCCGCCTCGACTGGCTCCGGGAAGGAGCATGGGCCCGCGCGGCCCTAAGATCCTCCCATGACCGAAGCCGAGGGTTCACAGCGGGCGGTGCGGGTCGCGATCGTCGACGACGACCCCTTCGTGGTGCAGGCACTGCGTTCATACCTGAGCTCCTCTCCCCGGATCGAGGTGTTGAGCACCTTCACCTCGGCCCGCGACCTCCTCGCTTTCCTGAAACGGATTTCCGTCGATGTTCTCGTCTCGGACGTGCGCATGCCCGGCATGGACGGTCTCGAACTGCTGGCTCGGGTCCAGGAACAGCACCCGCGCACCGCCGTTGTCATGCTGACGTCCTTCGACGACGACTCCGCTATGCTCACCGCCCTGTCCCAGCAGGCCAACGGATTCCTCCTCAAGGACTCGTCCCCCGAGGACGTGATCCGGGCCGTCATTGCCGCGCATTCCGGCGGGACGACGATCTCCCCGACCACGACCTCCCGGCTCGTCTCCCAGCATCTGCGACCCCGCCGGGTCGGCGGACACCCCGACCTCACCGAGGCGGAACAGGCGGTGCTGGACCTGCTGTGTGAGGGATACTCCAACGCCGAGATCGCCGGGCGTCTCGTCGTCGCGGAATCCACGGTGAAAACTCATGTCTCAAACCTCATGAAGAAATACGGGACGCCGTCACGGCTGAAACTCGTGGTTGCGGTACACCAACTGGGGTGATGGCAGTCGGTCGACCCTCACGTGCTGGCTCAACCGGCTTCAGGGAGAGGATCAGTCCTGGGCAAGGGCCTGGACGGGTGGGATGCGGCTGGCACGACCAGCGGGTCGCAGGGAGGCGAGGATTCCGACGGTGGCCGCGAGGACCAGCATGCCGACCAGCGGCAGGACCGGGATCGTGGGGGCGATCGAGGCGTCCTGTCCCAGGACCGCCAGGAGTCCGGCGTGTCCGAGACCGGCCCCTGCCAGGCATCCCAGGATGCCAGCCAGCAGGGCCGTCAGCAGACCCTCCACCGTGATGAGGCGCCTGATCTCGCTGCGGCAGGTGCCCGTGGCGCGCAGCATCCCGATCTCGCGGGTGCGTTCCAGGACGGCGACGTCGGTGGTGTTGGCCAGGCCGCTCAGGGCGATGATCAGCGACAACCCCAGGACGGCGCTGACGACGACCGCCACCTGGTTGAGCTGTTTGGTGAAGAGGTTCACGGCGGCGGCGCGCCCGGTGACCATCATGCCTTGCCCGCGCACGAGGTGGCGGATGGCCTTCTCCGGTGCCTCCGACGAGCCGTCTCCGTGGGTGCGGACCCACATCACGCTGTCACTCGCCGTGCCACCGGTGAGACGTTCGGCGGTCGCGGGGGTGATGACCGCGCCCCAGCCCTCCCGCACCCGGGCGGTGACCTGGACGCTACCGCCGGGGCCGGTGAGGGTGACCTTCGTGCCGTCGGGGATGTCGTAGATCCCACCGACGACGAGGGTGTCGTCGTTCAGGTCCTCCAGGCCCGCGGTGGAGCGCACCACCGGTGCGATCGCCTTGGTGTCGACGGCCAGCACGTGGAACTCCGAACTCTCGGAGCCCGCGGACTCCTGGGTGACGCGGAGGTTGGGGATCGCGATGGCCGATTCGACGCCGTCGACGTTCTGAATGTTCGAGGTCAGCGCTGCGGTGTCGGTCTCCGCGGTGACGCCCTCGACGGTGACGTCGATGGGAGCGTGGTTGTTCATGTAGGCGCCCCAGGCGGAGTTGAACGACAGGATGCCGACGAAGAGCACCGAGCCGGCCACGACACTGACCAGCACGGAGGCGGCCGAAGACGCGGAACGCGTGGAGTTGCGCGCCAGGTTCCGGGCAGCGAGCTGCAGGATCGGCCGTTTCCCGGCCCCGGGCAGCCGCTCGACGAGGGCCGCGGTGGCGATCACCAGCAGGGGCAGTGCTCCCAGCAGGCCGATCAGGACGAGCACGCCACCGGCTGCCGCGATCACGATGCTCTTCCCGCTGACGCCGAGGAAGGTGACGGCGATCCCCGCCACCAGGACGAGGGACGCGAGGAAGCCTACCCGGATCATCCGGCGGCGCCTGCGACGCGGATCGGAGGAGTCCGCGACCTGCCCGGTCAGGGCGACGAGCGCTGAGACGCGGGTGGCGCGACGGGCGGGTCGCAGTACCGCCACGAGGGTCACGAGGGTGCCGAGGAGAACGCTCAACCCCAGGGCGACCGGGGTGATGGTGAGGTCGCGACCCTGAAGGCCTTCGACGATCCCGGAGTTGATGATGGCGGCGGCGATCCCCGTTCCCAGGGCGGCGCCGGCGACGGAACCGGCCACGCCGGTCAGGGCGGCGGTGCGCAGCACGGCCCGGAAGGTCTGGCGGCGGGAGGCACCGACGCAGCGCAGCAGGCCGATGACACGGGTCTGGCGTGCAACGAGGGTGGTGAAGGTGGTCGTGATGACGATGATCGCCACCACCGCGCACACGGGCGCCAGCAGGTTGATCAGGGTGCTGGTGGTGGAGCCGCCCGCGGTGTCCTTGACGGCGTTCTGGGCGATCGTGTCCTCGGCGGTGCTCACCGTCGCGGTGGAACCGGTGGCGCGGATCACATCCTCGACCTGACCGCGGAGCGCGCGCACGTCGGCGCCCGGTTTCGCGGTGACGTAAAGGTTCTGGTAGTTGGTGTCGGTGCCCATGGCAGCCAGCTGTTCCCGCGTCGCGTACAGGGCATCCTCACCCTTGTTGCCCGAGACGATCCCCACCACCTGGACGCTGACCGTGGTGCCGTCGTGGTTCTTCAGGCGCAGTGAGTCACCGACCCCGAGTCCGTGGGCCTCCGCCAGGTTGGTGTTGACGGCGGCCTCACCGGCCCCGGTGGGAAGCCTCCCGGAGGTCAGCGTGGTGAAGTCGGTGAGGACGGGGACGCTTCTCAGAATCGCCTTGGAACTCGCGGTGCTCATGAGCTGCGGGGGCAGGTCGAGGTCCAGGACGTCCCAGGTGGTGCCCCGCACCGCGGCGACCCCGTCGAGGGCCCGGACCTGGTCGAGAACCTGCGCCGGCAAGTGATCCCGGCCTGAGGTGACGACCAGGCTGGCGCCGTCCAGGTCCTGGCGGGCGCTGGCCTCGAAATGGGTCTTGAACGAATCGGAGGTGATGAACGCGAAAGCGATCAGGGCTGCGCTCATGGCCACCGCGATGAGGGCGGCGACGGTGCGGCGGAAGTCGAGGAAGGAAGGCATCAGCGAACCTCCCCCTGGCGACGCGGCTGCCCGGCTGCGGGACGGTCTCCGGGCGGCGGGGCCTGGAAGGCGCTGCCGCGACGGATGTACCTGTCGTCGATGATGCGGCCGTCATGCAGCCGCACGACACGGTTGGTGGCAGCAGCGGCGTTCTCGTCGTGGGTGACCATGACCACGGTCTGCCCCAGCGTGTCGCACATCCGGGCCAGGACCTCCAGCAGCGAATCCGAGGACTCCGAGTCCAGGGCGCCCGTCGGCTCGTCGGCGAAGACCACCTCGGGACGTCCCGCGAGGGCCCTGGCGACGGCGACGCGTTGCTGCTGGCCACCGGACAGCTCCGACGGGCGGTGCGTCAAGCGGTTCCCGATGCCCAGCGCCGCGATGATGGCGTCGTACCAGCCCTTGTCGGGGGAACGGTGCGCCAGGCGAAGCGGCAGGAGGATGTTCTCCTCGGCGCTGAGGCTCGGCAGCAGGTTGAACGACTGGAAGATGAACCCGAGCATGTCGCGGCGCATCAGTGTGAGGTCATCGTCGTTCATGCCGGTGATGTCGTGGCCCGCTATGCGGCTCTGCCCACCGTGGGGGACGTCCAGGCCCGCCAGGCAGTGCAGGAGCGTTGACTTTCCCGACCCGGAGGGGCCCATGATCGCGACGAACTCGCCCCGCCGGACCGCGAGATTGACGTTGTCGAGGGCGACGACCTGCGCCTGCCCGGAACCGTACGTCCTGCACAGTCCCCTGGCTTCGACGACGATGTCGGACCGGGCCTGGCGGGTCGGGTCACTGAATGGGTGGAGCTGTTCCTGAGGGGGCATCGCCCAAACCTTTCTCTTGCGTCCCGGAGGTCCTCCGGCCTGACGTGAAAAAGGCTAGGAATCAGCGCGATGCCCTCCCATTCCCCGAAGGACGGAACTCTCGGAAGGCCTCCTACTTAAGGAGGAGACGCGGTCGCGGGGTGGGTTGGGTATTCGGGGTGGTTCCAACGCGGGCCGCTCGGTCCTCGCGGCCCGGCTCAACCGGCTTCAGGGGGAGGGAAGTTGGTTGAGCCGATCCTCACGAGCGTCAGCGAGCGGGTCGTGTCGACACCATCGTGTGGGTGCAGGAACGTCGCAGCCGGGTTTGTTCGATATGACTTCTATATCACCTCGTCGCCCATGTGGATGGGTTTGCTGGCCACTTCACCCTTGATGTGTTGCATGTCGTCGGTGCGTAGTTCCGTGGCGTCTGGTGTGGCGGGAAGCCAGGAGGTTGCGGTGTAGGTGGTGCTTTCCTTTCCATCCTTTTCGGTTGTTGTTGCTGTTCGCAGCAGAATCCCGGGGCTGGTTGGCAGGATCACCTCGGTTGTGGACAGGCCGGTGATGTCGACGGTGGTTCCGGTCTCGAGGTTGACCAGGTCGCGGGGGAGCGCATCCAGCTCTTTCTTGCGTTGCGTCTCTCCCTGCGTTTTCTGGAATATGGTTGCGGCAGTTTCTGGGTCTTTGAAGCGTTCTATCCAGCCGCCCGGGTGAATGGCGGCAACGCCTGTGATGGTGTCTTCTTCTTCGCCGGTGATGCTGAGCGTGGTGAGAGTGTAGAGCTGCTCGTATCCGTAGTAATTTTCGTCGGTGTTTTGTTGTGATAGGAGTAGTGAGTTTTTGGTTGCTCCGGCGAGCCAGCGGCTTGTGTGTATGGTGGTTGGTTTTTCCTGCGGGTTTTCGAGGGAGAAGATGTCGAGTTTTCCGGTGTCTGCTGGGTAGAAGTTTTCAGCGGTTTCGACTGCTAGTGAATCGTTGGTCAGGGCGTGGCCCAAAACGATTCCTGTGACTTCGACGGTGCGGACCTCGTTGCCGGTTTCGGTGTCGAGGACGATGATGTGCGTGTGCTGGTCACCGAAGCTGTGGGGGTTCTTGGATGTCATGTATGACAGGAGGCGGACGGCCAGATAGCGACCGTTTGGACTGACTGCGACGAATTTTCGATTTCCTCCCAGGGCTTGCTCAAATATGGTTTGAGGCATGTCGTCTTCGATGTCGTTGGGTTCGCGGAAATATTCCTCGGGGAAGCCGGGTTTCACTGTGCGTGTCCAACGTACTGAGCCGTCTTCGGAGTGCAAGGCCACGAGGGTTCCCGTTGCGGTTTCTCCCGGGGATGACGAGGTTTTTTGTGTGCGGGATGGGTCGAACAGGATGATGGGGCCGCCGGGTGTGGAAACGGCAGGTGATGTGCTGTTGTGGAGGGTATACCGTGTCGCGGTGGCCTTCCAGCCGGTGGCGTTTTGTGAGGGGGTCTTGATGAGGTGTGAGACGTCTCCGGCGTCGCTGATTTTCACGGCATGAGGATCAGTGTTGTGGCTGCAGGAGCTGAGCAGTAGGGAAAGGAAAAGGATTCCCGTGATTGCTGCAGCCAGTTTTCTGTGAAAATTCATGAGGTGGCTCCCGTCAGTCCATACAGCCGGTAGGCCTGATGATCGCTGTAACGCAAGGAGGGGGGGCCGCCATTCAGCAGAAGGAGCGTCACTCCGGGAGTATTCATGGCCTCGACGGCCCTCTCCACTTTGTGCGAGTCGACGTATCTTGTTCCGCCGATGGGGAAAAATTGCATGGGCTGCTGGTCGCGCTCTCGTGCGAGCTGCTCGAGGGGTATTACTGTGGAGCCCGGGGCTATGGGGATGGTGATGCCGTCGGAGCCGTCACCTGGCCTCACGACGAGGGAGCCCGACAGCTGCCCCTCCTCGGAGGTTGCCATGAGTCCTACCTTGGCGGTTGCCAGTCCCGCGTGTTGAGTGGCGGGTGTGATGCGTTGGGTGGATGGATCAAAAACAGTTCCTATCCAGATGTCATCGGTGTATTCACTGGATTCAAATTTGGAGCGACCGTCGTATGGGGGATATGCCACCAAAGTTCCGGATGCCTGGGAGGCCGCGGAATTCACGCCGGAGATCCTGTCGAGGTCGACAGGGGTGGTGCCGTCGTCTAGACCGGCGAGGGAGTCGAGTGTGACGGCTCGCGCTTCCCCGCCCCCGATATTTTTGTGCGTCTCTCTGCCCTCGAGATCGGGAGGGTTCGTGTATTGGATGGTCCAGCCGTTCACCACCACAAGCCTTTCGGTCAGGGGGTCGTCGGCGAGATTCGCCACCTCGGTGAAGGAGGCTGGATCGGTGTCGGAGATCAGATTCTTTTTGTAGTCGGGGCCAGTCACTATGAATGATCTGTGTCCTGCGGGGCCTGAATGGGCGCTTTCTCCGATGATTGAATTTCCCGATCTGGTCAGTTTCCATCGAATCGTTCCGTCGTTGAGGTTGTAGGCGGTGTCTCCGTCGAGAAGTGCAGAATCCGTCAACTGGAGCTTACTCTCCATCTTTGATGGATGTTCACCGGTGACCTGCCCGGTGAGGGTGTCCAGAACCACGGTCATGGCGTCCTGAAATGGAATGGTTTTCTTGATGACAGCTTCCGGCATGCGGAATTGCACAGCAATATACCGGCCGGTGGGACTGGATCCGCCCATGCGGAAGTGAGTGTTTATGCGTGTGTAGCTCCACAAGGTGGTGCCATCGGCGGGATTGAGGCCGATCACGCTCTCGGGCGTCAGTATCACCGGACCGGCGGCTCCGGACGCGGTTCCGAGCAATCCTGGCACGTTCTTGGTCCAGGCGAGGGTGGTGCCAATGCCCGTGGAACGCTCAGGTAGGGGGCCTTCGGGAAGCGTCGCGGTCGTCTGCGTGACTGGATTCGCCACCGTATGAGCCACAATGACCGCCGTGACCAGCACCGCGGTGGGCACCACAATGCGAATGAACTGGAGAATCCCGTGCAGAACCCTGGTTCCTCTAGTGAGGGTGCTCTTGCCGTTGCGGTAAGGAGCAAATGTGGTGGGGTCGTCGGGCTCGTCAGGGGTGATTCCCATGTGGTCCCTGACTCCCCGGAGCAGCAGGTCGGTGACGATCAGCAAACCCAGCCCGACCGATGCCAGGCCAAAAGACAGTAGGAAAGTGGAGTTGAACGAGGTCTGGTCGTAGAGAGTCCACCACCAGTGCACCAGAAAACCGGCGGACGTGACCGAGCACAGGGCAACGAGCAGGGCAATCAAGCGTCGCCAGGCGTTTTTCTGGCTGCTCCAAGCCCAGAAGATCGAAATCGGAAGAAATGTCAGAAACAGTCCGAGAAGCAGTCCATCGGATGGCCCAAAAGCGTTGTTGTTACCCCCGAGGGAAGGGAACGATATGATCGCGGAAAGGATGGTGAGGATTCCGCTGAGTCGGAGAGCCCTGAGCATCGAGACGTGTTGCGACAGGAAAGTGTATCGTCGCTGGTTCTTCGCTGGCTCGTTGGTGCCGTCCGTGGTCGGGGTTTCGACATCATCGGTGGGGGTTTCTGAGTCGTTTTTGGTGAGGGTGATCTCGGGTTCTTCGGACATGATGTCTACTTCTCCTCCTCTCCCATGCGGATGGGCTTGCTGAAGACCTTGTTGGCCTTATTGTCCAAGTGGATTTGTTGTATGTCGTTGGTGCGTGGTTCCGTGGCGTCGGGGGTGGCGGGAAGCCGGGAATGGTTGATGAACGTGGTCTTCTTGTTCTCTCCTTCTCCGGTCGTGGTGACTGTTTGCAGGAGGAGGGCGGGTCCGGTCGGCAAGCTCACGTCGGCCACGTATTGTCCGGTGATGTCCAGGCTCGTGCCGCTGTCGATATTGATCAGGTCCCGGGGCAGGGTTGTCAGTAAGGCGTTGGCGGGGTTGGCGGCTGCCTCTGTCACAGCGGCTTTCGGGTCTTGGGCGCGTTCGATCCAGCCGTTGGGGTGGATGGCCGTGACGCCCGTGAAGGTTTCTATTTCCTCTCCGGATACGGTTGTCCTGGTTATTGTGGAGATCCAGTACGGTCCCCTGCCTCTAAAGCCGGAGTACTTCCCTGAGCTTTGTGGGGACATGAGGAGGGAGTCGTTGGTGGAGCCGATGAGCCAGTTATCGGTGCGGATGGTGGCTGGTTCTGCGTGGGGGTCTGTGAGGGAAAAGACGTTGAGGACCCCGGTGCCTGCGGGGTAGTAGTTTTGGGCGGTCTCGACCACGAGGGAGTCGTTGACGATGGCTTGTCCCAGGACGAGTCCGGATACTTCGATGGTGCGGACTTCGTTACCGGTCGTAGCGTCGAGGACCACGATGTTCATGCGCTGATCACTGATGCTGCTGCTTCCCTCGGAGGCCATCCAGGGCCGGAGATAGAAGGCCAGATATCGCTCATTGGAAACGAAAGAGGTGCCCGCGCATTCCTGAAAATCAAGGAATGATTCTTGGGGGTTTTTTGACTTATTGCTAGTGTGGTTTTCAACGTAGTTTGTGTGCATTTCTGGTGTGATCTTGCGTGCCCAGCGCACCGAACCGTCTTGTGGGTTCAGGGAAACCAGAGTGGTTGCGGAATCCGGGGCCGCGGAGGAAGTGTCTTCTGGTTTGGGGTTGTAGGTTTTGAAGTAGGACGCATCTCCATTTGTCTTTGTGCAGATGTCGCGTGCCGGAATCATTACTCCAAGGCTGCTGGTTTCCCAGCCGGTGTCGGTCTGAACGGGAGGAGCGAAGAGGTCGGAGGCGTTCCCGGTATCGGTGATGGTCACTGGGTGAGTGCCGTCACCGTGTGGGGTGCACGAGGCCGGCAGGGAGATGCATACCAGTCCGGTCAAGACGCCGGCGAGTCGTTTCTGAAGATTCATGAAGCATCTCCTGTCAAACCATACAGGCGATAGGAAGGGACATGTATATATCCCTTCTCCCCGCTCCTCTTGCGTGAAGAATACGAAGAGTGCCACTCGGACATTCCTGGATCATCGATTTTCAAGGTGACAAGAGTCACCCCGGAGGTATTGATGACGTTTACAACCTCTTTTGCAGTCCGTTCCGATAGCTGTGAGGGGGTGAAGCTGCTAGACATATATTCTGGGAATTGAAGCATGGTTCGTGAGTCCAGTGGGATTGATGCTCCGGTGGACCCGTCGCCAGGTTTCAAGACGATTTCTGCCGGCAGCTTTTCATCCTGTGTTGTCAGGGGGATGCTCACCGTGGCGGCAGCCAGTCCGGGATACTGGCCTGCTGGTGTGATGGTGTGGGTGGTCGGATCAAACACGGTACCCACTGTCGGCTTACCCTGATCGAAGCCACTGATAATATCAGCATAGAATTTTATTTTTCCATCCTCGGGGACCGGATAGGCGGCCAGTGTGCCGGAGGCGTGGGAGGCTGCAGCATTGAGCCCAGCAGTTTTTCCCATGTCGATGGGCTCCATTTCTTCCAGTCCCGCAAGGGAATCGAGCGTAACTACTCGGGTTTCTTGCGCTTGTATGGATCCCTCTTTCTTGTTCTCGCCATCCATCTCGATCGCCGGGGTGCTTGTGTACTGAGCGGTACGACCCCCTATGATCACCGGATCGCAAGTCAGGATGTCATTGGCGATGTTTTCTGCTGTCGTTGTGTCATTCGGATCGCTGTCGGATATCAGGATCAATGATTCGCTTCTACACTTCGGTTCTTCATTATGGAATGATCGTTTCTTGGAGAATTTTCCAAACCGGATGAAGCTCCTGTGTCCTGCGGGGCCAGAATATCCCGTGATCAGATGAGATTCTGAATCGTCGGCCAATGGTTTCAACCGCCAACGAATCCTGCCGTCATCAAGGTTGTAGGCAGTGCCGCCATCGAGAAGAGCAGAGTCAGTAAGTTGCAGATTCGATCCGTTGGCCGATGGGTGTTCGTTGGTCACGCGGCCGGTGAGGGTATCGATGACTACCGTCACGGCATCATAGGTAGGAGGGACGTATTCCCCGTTAAGACCTATGATGAATCTAGTATGAATCAGCATGATCTCTTTCGGAATCTTGATGCGCAGAGCGACATACCTACCATTCGGGCTGCTCACCAGATAGGGATCTGATATGTCCGATGCGTATTCGGCGTTTGTGCGGTGGTAGGTCCATAGGGTGGTGCCGTCGGTGGGGTTGAGGCCGGTCAGGCCCTCGGGGGTGAGTATCACCGGTCCGGCGGCTCCGGATGCGGTGGCCAGCAGTCCCGGCACGTCTCGTGTCCAGGTAAGGGTGGTGCCGATCCCGGTGGAGCGCTCCGGTAGCGGCCCCTCGGGGAGTGGGGCGGTGTGGTTGATCGGAGCAGCCGAGGCCTGGAGGAGGGCGATCGCGGTTGCCGCAGCGGTGACAGGGGCCAAGGCGAGAGCGGCCCGGCGGAGCAGGCTGATCCAGCGTCTCGAAGACGTGGTGTTGTGTTTCATGGGGTGGTAGCGGGCCGGGTCGTCGGGATCGTTGGGTGGGATGTTCTGGTGGGTACGGATGCCTCGCAGCACCACATCGGAAACAACGAATACACCCAATCCCAGAGTCGCCAGGGCTTGGACGGGGGGAAGGCCGATCCAGATGGAGGTTTGTTCGTGGATCAGCCACCACTGCTGTCCCATGGCACCAACGGCAACGATCGTGCCGACAGCGGTGATGGCAGCGAATGTGCGCTTCAAAGGTTTCAGCTGGGCGCCGAAGGGCCAGAGCGCCAGGATGGCCAGTGTGAACCAGAAGTAGGGGAATGCGATCCCCCACAGCAGTGTCAGCTGTGCCCACCACATGATCGCCAGAACGATCGCTGTGAGAACAGCGAATACGCCACCGAGTCGGAGGGCTCTGAGCATTGAGATGTGCCGCGACAGGAAAGCGAATTTTTGGTCAGTTGCCGGTTCGGGGGTTTCTGCATCGTCCGTGATGGGGGCGCTGACGTCGTCGGTTACCGTGTCGTCTTCTGGAACCGAGCTATCGGACATGGATCATTGCTCCTTTGGCAGCGGTAGTGACTCCGGTGGGGCCTCCACCCCGGGGATGAGGGTTGTGCGTGATGGAAAGAAACCGTTTTTCCGCTCGTCCTGGGAGGCGTGGTGCAAGATATGGGTCATCTTCTCCTGACTCAGTGAAGCGCGACCGCTCGTCGTATCGAGCCAGGATGCCGGGGTGGGATAGATGACGGTCTTCTCACCCTCGCCCTCCGTGCGTTGCGTGTAGAGAAGAATCCCCGCTCCGGTGGGGAGGACCACGTCTGCCACCAGCAGAGTGGCCGCATCCAATGCTGTTCCGGTGTCGACATGGAACAACTCGTGCTGTAGCGCTTCCAAGGCCTGTGCGCGCTCGGATGCGTCGCCCTGCGAGTTCACGATCTCTGCGGCCGCCTCCGGATCCTTGAAACGATCGACCCATCCTCCGGGATGAAGGCCACGGACACCGATCACGGTTCCCAGCTCCTCGCCTGCAGCGTTGTGCCTGGTGACGGCATAGGGCCACGAGGCACCGGAACCGTCGCGAGACGGAAGCTCCTGCGACATGAGCAGGGATTCGGGACTCGCTCCGATCAGCCACTGATCAGAGCGGAAGGTGGTGGGCTCGGCCTGCGCGTCGCTCAACGAGAAAACAGTGATGACCCCGGTGCCGGCGGGGTAGTAGTTCTGGGCGGTCTCGACTGCCAGCGAATCATTGGTGAGGGCCTGCCCCAGAACCAGACCGGGCACCTCGACGGTGCGAACCGTGTCCCCGGTCTCGGCATCCAGGACGGTGATGCCCACGCGCTGATCGCCAATGTTCTCGGAACCTTCGGGGGTCAGATACGAATGAGTCCGGATCGCCAGATACCTCCCGTTGGGGCTGACGACAACCTTGTTGGCGAATCTCCACGTTTGCGGTGTTTCGGCAATTTTTTCGTCTGATGTGATGCCGGTGCTCATGGTGAGCCTCCAGTTCACGGATCCCGTACCGGCATCCAAGGAAATAATCTCCTTGTCCTCGGCGCCCGTGATCAGGACGGGACCGTGTGCCGTGGGAAAAGCGTCATAGTTCCGGACGGGGCTCGTCGCGGATTCCATGCGCCAACCGTCCTCGGTTTGGATCGGTTCTGGGAAAGGGTCGTGACTGGAGCGGTCGGATTTCGTGAAGGTGACGGAGTGAATCTGTCGTGGATGCCTATCGATGCTCCTGGAACATCCTGAAAGCATCACGGTGAGAAGAAGCAAGCCAGTCATCGCACGCGTCAGCCGTTTGTTCGTGCTCATGCAGAACCCCCTGCCACGCCGTACAGGCGGTGGGTGTGGGTATAGTCGCCCTTCTGGCCTCTACTGCTGATTTCACGATCGGGATCGAGAGCCACGAGGGTGATCCCTGGGGCGTTGAGAAAGATGGGGTCCTCACTTGAATTGAGGGGAACAGGCTTTTCGTCTTCCATCGGAAAAGAGACGGAACCCGGTTCGATGGGAATCGTGAGTCCTGCTGAGCCGTCGCCCGGGCGTATGACGAGCGCCCCCGACTGTTTTCCCTCCCGGATGGTCGCATCGATTCCGGTCGTGGCTCCCGCCAAGCTCGGGTACTGGGATACGGGGGTGACCTTTCGGGTGGCTGGGTCGAAGACGGATTCCGAGGTGCGGATGACTCCCGACCTGCGCGAGACACCGTGGTGGACGTCGGTGATTCTGCCAAGAGCGACCGGTTCCTCTTCGGAATGCCCGTGCCCAAGGAGGGAATCGAGTGAAACCGCATGGGCTTCCCGTCCTTCACCGGTGCGCAGCGACTCGCCCTTGTCATCCGCCGGGATGGGGCTCTCGTACTGCACCGCCCAGCCGTTCACCAACACCGGACCAAAGTCGCTCAGGGCGATCCCGGATTCTTCGGAAACGCCTCGTTCTTCGTTGTCTGAAGTCAGGGTCACCCGTGCGCTGGCTATCCGGTCCTCGTTCTGGTCGCGTTCGAACTTTGCGATGAAACACCGGTGTCCTGCTGGACCCGAATAGCCCGTGTACCCATACTTCTCTTCTACGAAGGACCAGAGCTTGTGGCCGTCCTGGAGGGAATAGGCAGTTGCTCCATCCAGCACGGCGGAGTTGCTGAGCTGTAGACGCCAGAAGTCGTTGGAGGGATGCTCGCCGGTCACCTGTCCGGTGAGGGTGTCGATGACAACGGTCATGGCATTGATGGACGAATCGTGGTCGGCGTGTGTCGTTGGGTGTCGTTCCCACAGTTCCCTGGGGCCCAGGATCCGTAGCGCCACGTGGCTACCGGTGGGGCTGGCCACCATGTGGGAAACATAATGTATGTCGTCGTGTCCGTGGCTGGAGCGGGCCGTGGGATACGTGGCTCCTGGCCGGCGATAGCTCCACAGAACCGTCCCGTCGCCGGGGTTGAGGGCGGTCACGCCGTCCGTGGTGAGCAGGATCGGCCCAGCCGCCCCCGCCGTGACCTCGATCAGCCCACGGACATCCTGCCTCCACGTCACCTCGCTGCCAATGGTGGTGGGACGCGCGGGCAGGTCACCTGCCGGGGCCGCGACGGTCGTGGAGACCGGACCCGTCAGTGCGGGAGCGAGGACAACCGGGGCCACCAGCACCACGACGGCTCCCGCGACGAGGGCGAGGTGGCGCAGACGCCCGCGCCACCGAGACGTGGCATTCGCGTCACGGAGGGGGCGGAAACGTGCGGGATTGGTGGGGTCGCGACGAGAGATGTCGAGCTGATCCCGGAGTGCCCGCAGCAACAGATCGGCGACGATGAACACCCCCAGGCCGAGGGCCAGCAGCGCCAACGCCAGGAACAGGGTCACGCTGACGGAGGACTGCGAATGAAACAGCCACCACCGGTACACCTGAAAAGCCGCCAACGGGACCGCGTCGATGATCACGAGGCAGACGACCCACACCTTGGAGGCCCCTTTCCAGAATCCCAGGAGCCAGAGGAGCGGAAGCAGGGCGCCGAACAGCAAGAACTGAATGACGTGGCTCTGCGGAACGGGGAAACCATCCCACCACGGGCAGGCCAGCAGCAGCGCGACGAGAAAGGCGATCAGCCCGCCGATCCTCAGCGCTCGCAGGACCAGCACCCGGCGGTTCGCAGCGATGGGGGTGTCGCCCGTGTCGGCGTCGACGATGTCGTCAGATGTCTGGGACATGTACTTCATTATCGAACAAGAGGGGTTCAGTCGCCTCGGTTTTCTGATTGTGCAGGACCCGCCGTCCATGTGGCGTGCTGCACATGGACGGCGAAATCATGAGCGTCGTGTAACCGGGGCGAAGTTTTAGCTCTTTTCCATGTGAATGACTTCCCGGGACAGGATCCGTTTATCATCGGTGGTGACGTGATCGGTGATCCAGGGCATGTCGTCGGTGCGCAGAGCCGTGCTGTCCGGGGTGGCGGGAAACCAGGAATATGTCGTGCGGTCTTCGATCTTGTCCCCCCGGTCTTCGTTGGCAGTGGCGTTTGTGTACAGGCGAATTCCCGGGCCCGTGGGAAGGGTTTCTGCAGAGACCCTGAAACCGGTGGCATCGATGATTGTTCCGGTTTCTACATGTACGAGCTCGGTCGCCACACCGGAAGCGGACGACTCCTGGGCCAGGGTGGTGGCAGCGGCCTCCGGATCCTTGAAACGTTCGACCCAGCCTCCGGGATGTACCACGCGGGCGCCGGTCACTGTGCCCAGGGCCTCGCCGGTGGTGCTGAGCCGGGTGACAGTGCAGGGCGTGGGGAGACCCCACCGGAGTTCTGTCAGCTCGTTTGGGGCCAACAGGAGCGAGTCGTGTGTGGTGCCGGCCAGCCACTGGTCGGTTCGAAGGGTCGTGGGTTCTGCCCGGGTATCGCCCAGGGGAAAGAGGTTGAGTGTCCCGCTGCCCGCAGGGAAGAAGTTCTGCGCGGTTTCGACCACCAGGGAATCGTCGGTGAGGGCGTGGGTCAGGACGATTCCCGAGACCTCGACGGTGCGGACCTCATTCCCGGTGTCGGTGTCCAGGACGACGATGCCCACGCGCTGGTCCCCCGGATCGGTGGACTTCTCGGACACCATGTGGGCCCGCGCCTGAATCGCCAGATAGCGCCCATTCGGGCTCACGGTGGTGTAACCCGCTTCCTCGTCATCGGAGGTACGAAGCATTCTCCTACTGCTGTCGAGCAGCGACTGATGTGTGTCGCTGTCAGCGGTGTCAGCCAGGGGATCCGACCCCAGAGTCCTGGCCCAGCGCACCGAACCGGTATCGGGATTCAGCGACACCAGGGTCGTCGTTCCAACTGTCGTCTCTGGAGTGGAGTCGTCCGGGGTTGCGGGGCGGGACGTGTGGAAGAAAAGAACCGGGCCGCTGGCCGTGGGGAGGGTCAGATCCGCGTACAACTTTTTTGTGAGATCAACCGTCCATCCGGGATCGGTCGCGCTGGGAGCGGAGACGAGGTCGGACACGTCGCTGGTATCCGTCAGAGACGTGAAACGGGTCCCCGCATCCCGAGAGCAGGCCGCCAGCGAGAAGGCCAGGAGCAGGGCAGCCGCGATGAAGCGGGTGAGCGGTGTCAGAGATTTCACGAGGCATCACCCGCCAGGGCATACAGATGGTACGGATAGCGATGGTGCGGATAGGTCCGCTCAGAGCTACTTGTCTGGTTGGCTTTTACTTCTCCCTCGGGGTTGAAGACGACGAGGGTTGCGCCGGGAACATTCATCATGGTGGCGACCTGCTCTGTTTGGCTTTGGTTGGACAGCTGTCGGGGGGCCAATCCCTCGGTTGTCGGGGGCGGCCTGAACGGTCCGGGAACCACGGGGAGCGTCAGTCCTTCGGAACCATCGCAGGGCCGGATGGCGAGCGCCCGCGACACCGCCCCGCCATCGGTGACCCTGGTGATGCCCAGCCTGACCGCTACGGGGCCCGCGCACTCGGAGGCCGGCGTCACGGTCCGGGTGGCGGGATCGAAGACGTTTCCCACCTTCTGGGCGGCAGGGCCTAACGATGATGTGTCGGGGTAGAGGGCCACGGTGTCAGAGGCGTGGGAGGCGACGATATTGGGTTTGAAGGTCTTTCCGAGATCCACGGTGGGGGTGTCCTCCAGGCCGGCCAGGGAATCGAAGCTGACGGCCTGCATCTGCCGGGCCGTG
>ERZ773022.1136-NODE-1136-length-18936-cov-69.917112_pt1 | contig 18936 bp, 19 predicted proteins | sample MGYA00580839_ERZ773022 | MGnify/ENA primary metagenome ERZ773022 (study PRJEB29015, sample SAMEA2738020) | human oral metagenome | biome: human oral; feature: human-associated habitat; material: dental | place: China | collected 2044 ... | reverse complement strand
CACTGCAAGATGCTAGGATACCATTTAACTCTTCACGCATACGAAGAATTTCACGGGCATGGATTTCGATTTCAGATGCTTGACCTTGTACACCACCCAATGGTTGGTGAATCATAACGCGCGCATGAGGCAATGCAAAACGTTTCCCCTTTGCACCGGCTGTCAACAATACAGCCCCCATACTTGCAGCGGAGCCTACGCAAATGGTAGACACATCTGGTTTAATATATTGCATCGTGTCATAGATAGCCATACCAGCAGTTACAACACCACCTGGGCTATTAATATATAGATGAATATCTTTATCTGGATCCTCTGCTTCTAGGAAAAGCATTTGGGCAATCACCGCATTTGCAACATTATCATCAATAGGTCCACCTAAAAAGATAATGCGATCCTTTAATAAGCGAGAGTAAATATCATACGAACGTTCACCACGTTCGCCTTGTTCAACTACGATTGGTACATACATATAATCACCTTTTCATGTACCTAGTGAGCAAACATTATTCTGCTGCTTCTGCACCTTTTGCATTATCGATGATGAATCGAGCTGCTTTTTTGCGAGCTACAGAGCCTGCTAACATAGCTACACGACCTTCTTTTGCAATAATATCCCAAACTTCTTTAGGATCTGCCCCAAAGTTTTGAGCCATAATGAAGATTTCGCGATTCATATCATCTGGAGTTACTTCGATACCTTCAGCAGTTGCAACAGCGTCCAATACTAAATCAGCGCGTACATTCTCAGCTGCGGAATCTTTGTATTCAGTGCGTAAATCTTCGATAGTTTTATTGGAGAATTTCAAGTAGTCATCAAGTTTCAAGCCGCGGCCTTCCATGTTCATAGCCAATTCTTGAATCATTTGTTCTACGCGATCGTTGATCATCACTTCTGGAATATCTACAGTTGCATTTTTAACAGCTGCTTGAATCAAATCAGCATTGTAAGTGTCGATGGCACGACGGGATGCTTCTTCTTCCATTTTAGCGCGAAGATCGTTTTTCAATTCTTCAATTGTTTCGTAAGAGCTTGCTTCTTTTGCGAATTCATCGTTCAATTCAGGCAATTCTTTACGTTTAATATCGTGGATATGAGTTTTAAATTCTGCTTCTTTACCAGCTAATTCAGCTACGAAGTAGTCTTCTGGGAATGTTACTTTTACAGTTACATCATCACCAGCTTTTGCGCCGATCAATTGATCTTCGAAACCTGGGATGAAGCTACCGGAACCAATTTGTAATGGGTAGGATTTACCTTCGCCACCATCAAATGGTTTACCGTCAACAGAACCAGCGAAATCGATTACTGCGAAGTCGTCTTTTTGAATTGTAGCGCCTTCTTCAGCAACAACCATTTTAGCTTGTTGTTCGCGGATGTTGTTCAATTGTTCTTCAATTTGTTCATCAGTTACAGTAGCATCTTGTTTTGTAGCTTCTAAGCCTTTGTAATCGCCAAGTTTAACTTCTGGGCGTTTTGTTACAGTTACTTTGAAGATTAAATCTTTACCTTCTTCGAATTGTACGCGTTCTGTTTCTGGATCAGATACAGGAACGATATCGTTTTCACGAAGAGCAGCACTATAGTTTTGGCTAGCCAATACGTCAAATGCTTCTTCCAAGATAGCTTCTTTACCAAAGTTCATTTCCAATACACGACGAGGTGCATGGCCTTTACGGAAACCAGGAATGTTTACTTGGTTTGCAATGCGTTTTACCGCTTGTTTAATACCTTTGTCTACTTCTGCTGCAGGTACTTCGATAGTTAAAGTTACTACGTGTTGATCAACAGGATTTACAGTTGCTTTCATTAAAATATGTCCTCCTTGAAGGGCAAACGCCCAAATTTCTGTAGTATATTATGCACTCCTTATAATATCATAAATGAAAATTCAATGCAATTCTTAGCATTATAAGGAAACAGCCACTCATGTAGAGTGGCTGTTTAGTATTACATATATGTAAATAATTAGTTATCTTTTGCAATCAATTTGATAATGTCACGGCGAGATAAAATACCTACTAAACGGTACTCTTTATCTACAACAGGAATATTTTTCAAATGTTGATCAAGCATAACGGATACGATTTCTTCTACATCTTTATCCGGTGTTGTAGTAATAACTTCGCTAGTCATCAATTCATATACATGGGATGCCAACAATTTTTTGAATTGTGCATTGTATTCGCCAATACCATTGTAATAAATACTAGCCCCCAAAACATTTACATAATGAGGTACATGAGGGCGAACCTTTTTATATAGTAAGTCACCTTCTGAAATAATACCTAACAATTTATTTTCTTCATCCACTATAGAAACAGCCGTTAAATTATATTTTACTAATAAGTCTGCTACATCAGAAATTGGAGCATCTTTACCAACTGTAACAGGATATTTATTCATTACGTCTTGGATTTTCATAGGGAATTCCTCCTTCATATAACTTTACTCTTTATTATACTATTCGACCTTAGAGTTGAAAACTCCTTTTTTTCAAAATTTGTATATAAATAATATTTATTAAGTATATCACCAGTGGTATGGTTCATTGCGATTTATCTTAGCACTGCGGTAAATCTGTTCCACTAACAACAATCGAACCATTTGATGAGTAAAGGTCATAGGGCTAAAGGATAACTTAAATTTTACAGAACGACGCAATTCGTCACTAACCCCAAAAACACCACCTATGATAAAGGCCATATCACTGATGCCGTCCACCTCTAATTTAGATACCATGGAGGCCAAATCTTCAGAAGACATCGTTTTACCATATACATCTAGCAATACAGTGTATGCCGATTTAGGAACGGCCTTTAACAACCGCTGTCCCTCTTCTATGACTACTTGTTTACGGTCCGCATCACCGGGCTTATCCCCTATTTTACTTTCATTCAATTCAGTAATTGTAACGCCTCCATATGGGCGCATACGTTTTACAAATTCGGCCACACCTTCACGAAGGTAAGCCTCTTTTAATTTACCAATACAGATTACATGAAACTTCATACAAGATGTACCTCTAATTTTTATGAACAGACTGCATGGATACTATTTCGTTAGGTTGGCCATGCTGTAATTTCATTTCCGGTCCAATTTTTACGCCCCCATCGACGAGCATTTGACCAATCGTCTGCGTTACGAGGACAGGGTTATTATTATTTTCAGAGCGATGTGCCAAAATGACCTGCATAAAACCAGGTCGTTTCATCATAAGTAAGGCCTGTGCGGCCATTTCGTTACTCAAATGACCTTCATCACTGGCCACGCGTTGCTTTAAAAATAGTTGATACGGGCCGAAGCGCAACATCTGAGGATCATAGTTAGCCTCCAAGACTAGCAATGTGCTGTCATCTAATCGATGCAATATAGTATCCGTAATCACACCTGTATCGGTGACAACTGTTGCCTTGTCTTTACCGGAAAATACATTGATGCCTATAGGATCTGCCGCATCATGACTAACACTAAAGGGTTCCACCGTAAGATTTCCAAGCTCCAAACTACCCTTTGTCAATTCCACTAGTTGATGTTTTGGAACGATTAACTTATCTTGGATTTCACGCCACGTGCCTTGCTTGGTATATACAGGAATATCAAAACGCTTTAATAGTTGTTGTAGCCCCGCAATATGGTCGGTATGCTCGTGACTAATAAATATTCCCTCAACCTGGCTCATATCGATATGTAATTCTTTCAGCCCATTAACGATGCGCCGGCAACTAATACCCACATCATGTAATATAACAGAATTTCCTTTTTTTATAACTGTACAATTACCCTTGCTACCGCTGGCAAGAACATGGACCTCTAAAGGTGAGGTTTCACTCATTAAACTACTCCATATAATTAATTATTTCTATTGGTGAAAGTCTTTCAATCACCGTACGATTGCATTAGTGAAAGTCCAACTTTCACAACTATTATTGTTTCAATTGTGATAGTTCTTCTAATCGATTAACAAAATATGCCATATTTGATTCAAGATCTGGTCCACGACGGAACATATCGCCCCCAACGAGAAACATCGTATCATTTCCGTACAACTCGACTAATTCTGTAAGGCGCGCATCAGTCACGCCACCACCAGGAGCCGGACAGCCTGCTTTCACCAATCCTACAGGATGTTTAATATACGCGGCAATACGCTTACATTGCTCTTGGGTAAAAGTAAAGCGCCCTCCATAGGATACAAAAACCATCATATCAGCGCCAAATAATCGAGGCAAGAAGCCCAATTGTAAATAGTCGGCAATGCCGGATACACCAGGACTTACGAAGCCACCAGAATAGGCAGGATGGTGAATAATCGGCAAGCGCAATTTTTCATTGGTAGCCAATTTATGTAACCAACCAGAGCCCACTAAACCTGTGGCTACCATAAGCGCCGTAGCACCCGCCTCTTTAGCGAAATAAGCGCGTTCTAATACGTCTGTGCCATCACCAGACACATTAGCTGCATATAATGCGTGTTTGCCATGCGCTTCATTCATCTCACGCACCGCAGCAGCACATCGTCTTACACGATCCTTAAACTGCGAAAAGGATTGGTTCGTAATGCCATGATCATCCTTGATAACATCGACGCCACCACGCGTATACGCTGCACACATGCGAGCTAGTTCTTCATTAGGCGTTCCCATAGGTTTAATTACAGCCTGAATCATCGGTCTTGTAGGCGTTTCAACCAATCCACGAATACCATGCAATCCAAATCGTGGACCTTTGAATACGTCAAATAATGTAGGACATAGTTCTATGTCTACCACCCAAATATAAGGTTGTAACGATGAGTTACCAAATACAACATTTAAAAATTGCGTTGCTTCTAATGCGGTCGTATCTGCATGATATGAAATGCGAGCTAGATAATACCGAGAAGCATCAATCACTACATTAGGCATCACTCCCACAGTTGCATATGCGGAATCTGGCGCCATCGATTCGAGAGATTCCAATCGACCGGTAATTGTATTTTTAATATATGGATCAGTTACAAATTCATAAGGGAATTCAATCGTTTGTTCTACTTGAACAGCCCAAGCAATAGACTTTGCTTCTTCATATGTGTCGGCTTCAATTCGGTAGGTAACTATAAATCGCTCGTCCTTCATAATGCGTCTCCTTTGCAATAACATTATTTAATTATATACCAAAGCAGTACACCTTTCCATAAATAGATAAAAAAAGACTATAGCGATGTCACATCCATCACTATAGTCTTTATATAATATGAAGTTATTATGCGTTAGCTAATGTTTTACCCAATTCTTGGCATTGTGCATTGCCGTCATCATCTGGTTCACCCAAAATTGCAACACCATCAGCTACCAATTCGCCGCCAGCATCTTTAATGCGAGTGCCCCAGTCTTCTAACCAAGTGCCGCCCCAACCATAGGAGCCAAAGATTGCTACTTTTTTACCACTCAATTTACCTTCTAATTCAGTGTAGAATGGTTCGAATTCGCCTTCTTCTAATTGTTCAGCACCCATATCAGCGCAACCAAGAGCTAATTTATCATAAGCTGCTGCTTCATCAACAGATACTTCAGAAACAGATTTTACTTCTACTTCTTGACCTGCAGCTTTGATACCTTCAGCTACTTCATAAGCCATTTTTTCTGTATTGCCTGTACCGGACCAAAAAATTACACCAATCATCTTGTACCTCCTAGGCCGTTCTTGCGACCAATGAACTAAATGTTTTTCCCAACATCAATTGAGTTTGACAAAATTCACGACATGCTTTGTAACATAGGAAAGAGCGTTGTGCATCTACTACATCGTGGTAAACCTTCCATTCACCACACATAGAGTATCCATTACCGCGACGAGAAATAAAATACTTCACATCCATTAATGGATATCCAAGGAACACACCAATTTCATGAGGGAAATCAACGCTTGATTCCATACGATATCGCAAATGTTCAAGCATCTCCATAATGCCCATACTATCTTGATAACCGTAGGCTTTCAAAAATGTCATCACCGCAGGTTGCCGTACATAGTCTCGTAATTGTGTTTCACGGAACACCAATAATAGTCTACGTGCTTTACAGCGACATAATTCAAAGAAGAATAAACCCTTTTCATTAAACTCTTTATTATATTCAGTCAAAACGAATTGGATTTGTTCATTCATGTCCCGTGGAATCGAAACCAAATTCGAGACCTTAATGCCTCGAATTGCCGGTGCACAATGAAATCCAATGATATTGTCAATTGAATCCATCATAGTCGTACCTGCCTGTTGCATATCTATATAGAATCCGTCTCATTTCTTGAGATCGATTACTATATACACATAGTACTCTTGATGAGAAATATTGTCAAGATAATTGATAATTTATTTCAATAATTATTTATTATTTACCAGTTAGCAAGTTATTCACGCGAGGAAATACTTTAGCATCACTCTCTTCATCTATAGCGATAAATCGCACATTAGGGCCCTCATATTTACTTTCAGAAACAGCAACATGAAGAATCTCATTATAAGAATTATTATTATCTTTACTTGTATATTTTAGTGCACCTACATATGCTTTATTATGCTTAGACAAAGGTGTCACTACTTGGTATTGGCCTAGCTCAGTAGCTTTGCCTCCATTGATAGATGCCACCAAATTACCGACGTCGCTAGCATCAGCGCTCACATGCTTTGTATTAACAAGATTATGTTTACTACCTACGACCACATTTGCAAATACAGCGTAATTCATTTCATTTTCTCGTTTTACATTAAGCATATATACTTCGGCACGGCTGGCACCAGCTTGCATAAGAGCGGTTTTTACATCGGTTTTACCTGCGCCGGCGAATAACGCTTTTGGCGCATTGGCATAAATCGTAACACCTTCGTTAAGTTTCATACCATTATACGTTCCATATGCAGCTGCATATTTACTAGCATTAATATTAGCCGCCTCAACAAGTACAGGTGTGCTCATCGCTACAACACCAGCGAGAGCTAAAGCTATCATCGATTTCATAGTTTTCTCCTAAACAAAACCGCCCCTTAAAGGGGCGGTATAATCACAACTATTTCTTTTGTTGTTTTGCCCATGTATCACGTAAACCTACGATGCGGTTTACCACAATATGATCGGCAGTGCTATCCTTATCAGTTACGAAATAACCTTGGCGCAAGAATTGGAATCTATCGCCAGGAACAGTATTAGCAAGGCTTGCTTCACCTTTACTGTGCATAACTTGTAACGATTCATGATTAAAATCAGCTAAGAAGTCTTTACCATCGGATTCTTCTTTAAGCAAGTAATCATATAAACGAGTTTCAATATCTACAGCCGTAGAAGCCTCAACCCAATGCAATGTCCCCTTTACCTTACGTGTGCAACCACTGCCGCTCTTCGTTTCAGGGTCATAGGTACAATGGATTTCGGTAATGGTACCGTTTTCATCCTTTACAACAGATTGGCAAGTAATGAAATAAGCACCTTTTAAGCGTACTTCTTTCCCCGGAGCCAAGCGGAAGAATTTCTTAACCGGTTCTTCCATAAAGTCGGCGCGCTCAATATAAATTTCGCGACCAAACATAACTTCACGAGTACCGAGTTCTTCATTTTCTGGATTATTTTCAACCACACAAGTTTCTGTTTGACCTTCTGGATAATTATCGATAATAACCTTAACAGGATCGATGACAACCATTGGACGTGGAGCTTTTAATTTCAAATCTTCACGAATACAGAATTCAAGCAATGCAATATCTACAGTGCTATCCGCCTTAGCGACACCAATGCGGTCGCAGAAATCACGGATGGCTTCTGGTGTATAGCCACGACGGCGCAAGCCAGAAATAGTAGGCATACGAGGATCATCCCAACCGGATACGAGGCCAGCCTCTACGAGAGCACGCAATTTACGTTTAGACATAACCATTTTTGTTACATTTAAACGAGCGAACTCGATTTGGCGAGGTTTTTCAGTGTCTTCCCAGTCTTCGAGAACCCAATTATACAATGGGCGATGCACTTCAAACTCCAAAGTACATACGGAATGGGTAATGCGTTCAATAGCATCCTCGATAGGATGTGCAAAGTCGTACATTGGATAAATGCTCCATTCAGAGCCTGTACGATGATGAGCAGCATTTACAATACGATACAATACAGGATCGCGCATGACGATATTAGGGTCTGCCATATCAATTTTGGCGCGCAACACCTTTTCGCCATCCTTATATTTACCCTCTTTCATTTCTTCAAAGAGTTTTAAATTTTCTTCTACAGAACGATCGCGATATGGGCTGTTTGTACCTGGCGTAGAGAAATCGCCACGCGTTTGACGGATTTCTTCTGCTGTTTGATCATCTACATAAGCCTTACCCAAAGTGATAAGCTTTTTGGCATAATCATACATTTTGCCAAAGTAATCAGATGCATAGCGTACGTCGCCATCCCAATTGAATCCAAGCCATTCCACGTCTTCTTTAATGGAATTTACATATTCCACATCTTCCTTTTCTGGATTTGTGTCATCAAAGCGTAAATTGGTTAAGCCCTTATATTCTTCACCTAAGCCAAAGTTAAGGCAAATAGACTTAGCATGACCGATATGTAAATACCCATTTGGTTCTGGTGGGAATCGCGTATGTACACGGCCACCGTATACGCCTTCCTCATTATCTTTATTTATTTCAGCTTCGATAAAGTTAATGGATACAACTTCTTCAGGAGCTACAGTTTGTTCAGTATCTTTATGTTCCAACGTTACAACCTCCATACGATAAATATTCTTTTATTTTACCATATTTTATATAGGACCGCACATTTAATAATTCACCTCTTCATTAACACATGTTTGTAGAGTTTTTTTATGAACACCAGCAATGATATTATTCGCTGTCAACATGGACATATCATATCGCGTACGATCTGTATAAGAACCAATATGAGGAACAATTAAACAATTATCAATGCTCAACAACGGATGATTTGCCGGTAGTGGTTCTGGATCTGTTACATCGAGAGCAGCATAGTCGATTTCACCGGTTTTAAGGGCATCGATGAGTGCATCGGTATCAACGATGGCACCACGACCTACATTGACAAACAATGCGGTCTTTTTCATTTTCTTAAAGAACTCGGCATCGCACATATGATACGTTTCATCCGTAAGTGGGGCCATAATGCATACCACATCACTCGTAGCAAGTAGCTCATCTAATTCCATATACGTTGTTCTATACAATGTATCGTCATTACGTTGATGGCGATTATGATATACAACGGTCATACCAAAGGCACGAGCACGCCGAGAAATAGAAATACCAATGGCGCCCATACCAATGATACCCAATGTGCGACGACTCAAATCAAAGCCCTTAATATTAGAAGGACGTTCAGCCCAACGACCATTTTTTACAAAGGCTGCATTTTCAATAATGCGACGACTCGCCGTAGCAATCAATGTGAATGCGAGTTCTGCTACGGTTTCATTTAGAACACCTGGCGTATTGCCGTAAGGAATTCCTGCAGCTGTAAGTTCATCAATTTTTACATTATCATAACCTACTGAGGCCTGTGCAATGACCTTTAAATTAGGAGCGTCTTTCACAAGATCTGCATCAACCGATATAGAATTGATAGACCACAATCCATCCGCATCGCGTAACCATTCCTTTAAAACATCTCTAGGCATTTTAGTTTTTTCCGTCCATTGACGTACGTCCACATGCTCCTTTAAATACTCGATGGCATCGCGTCGTACCAAGCCCGGTACTACTACTAACGGTTTACGTTCCATAATGATTTCATCCCTTCACTATATAGTTTCTACTGCTTACACAGCATATGATTTACAACAAAAAATCTATGTATCTATATTGTATCCTATAATCGGAAATTTACCAAAATTCATAGCTAACTTCAAACAAAAAGAGTCCTAAAAGCGTTGTGCTCCTAGAACTCTTTCTTGGCGTGTTGATTATTTCAAATCAGATGTACAGTTAGGACATTTAACTGCATCAATATTGATTTCTGTTTTACAGAATGGACATTCTTTTGTAGTTGCTGGTGCTTCTTCAGCTTCTTTCTTAGCACTTTGCATTAGCTTCGTCAACGCGCGAATCATTAAGAATACAACAAATGCTAAGATTAAGAATTGAATGAGATCCGTAATAAATGTACCGTAAGGCAATACAGCACCGGCAGCGCGAGCTGTTGCAATATCAGCACCATTCATAAATGCCTCCTTAGATCCTGCACTCAATGGCAAATATAGATTGCTGAAATCAATACCACCTGTGAACAAACTGATCAAAGGCATGAATAAATTACTAACTACAGAATTCACTAATGCTGTGAAAGCTGCACCAATAATCATACCTACAGCGAGGTCCATCATGTTCCCTTTGAATGCGAACTCTTTAAACTCTTTGATAAATTCTTTCATGTCTAACTCCTACTCACTCACATTTAAATTCATTCCAGTCAGATTAACCTTATATATCATAAAAGAAAACCTTATTTATATCAATATTTTTCAATATAGTTAATTGAAAGTTTTTGATATGCTTATCACCCTATTTTGATAACAGACGATTCAAGCGATAATTCCTTAGCTCTTTCAATAACTGCAATAAATACTGGTGGAACCACATGCTTAGGTATATAGTGTGCAATTCTACGGCCCACAATAACACCTTTATTACTATAAAACCAAGAGAAATAATACAACAGTAATGTTTCTATATCTTTCGCCTTAATATTTTTCAAACAACGCTGTACAGCTTGGCGGTCATCTACACCCAACTTAGAAAAGCCACGACGAGCCATATCCTTCGTCACCATCCCTCTACCGGTATCAATGATATCTTGTACAATCATATCCAATATATCCCGATGGTGGTGATGAATTAGATGCGATACTACATCCATTTCAAAACAAATTTCGTCCGTGTAAAATATATTAGCATGTTTCTTACTATGCTTATCCATTACATCTCGGTCATACAATGCCACCGTAGGAATGGCAAAGCTTTTAAATAATTTATGGAGTTTGCTGATAGATGACTCACCACGAGCATTGATAAGACAAATACCAAAGTAATCAAAATCAACATTTAGCTTTTTGGCAATGCCTGCAAAACTACCATATTCAGTTTCCCCTTCCACCAAGATGATACAACGTGCATAGAGGGCTTCCTTCGCTTCAGGAAAATGCATAATCAAATGTTTCTCTACTTCGCGAGCAAATTTAAATGTGACCCCGCATGCTGCGCGAACGAGACCCGTTTCATCACGATACATGCGTATAATATGACGATAATCGTCTACCAATGCATCGGTACTATGAGTTACCACAAATAATTGACCCAATAGTCCATCAATTTGAAATAACTGTTTAATTAATGCTAAAAATTCAGCATTTTCATTGGTCGCAATTTGACGATAATAGTTTAATACGGCTCGTTGCAAATAAGGACTCAAATGCAATTCCGGCTCATCTACGCTGATAAAGACAGGTAAAAATCGACGGCCTTCACTGTCATACACGAGCAATGATTCTAAATTGGAGGATGCACTGTGCACCTTCATGTAAATTTGAGCCAAAATTTTTAGCGCTACCGCCATGATAAGGCGTACATTATCTATGGAATACTTATGAATTAAGTTTGCCTCTGTAGAAGATGTTAATAGTTCTACAAGACGCTGAATATTAAGAACACATTCGGGATCAAGCCCCATTCTTACATTGATAAAGCTATCTAATGCGATGGCATTATCTGATGTCAATCCAGTCTTAGGCAGATAGTTAACTAGCTGTTTCCCCAGTTCCATATACACCAATGTAGGAATGGAATAAAGTTCCGCCTCCGATGTATCGCGATGACACATATATATTGTATGTCGCAACATATACAATGGTATCGGTGTCAATTTTTCTCCATCCACCTTATAGAGTCGTGGATATACCTCTTGTACCACTTGTTCAAGGCGTAGATACATGCCATCTTCTGGACCAATCATATCCTGAAATGATGTAGTGAGCTCAGAAAAGGACATTTTACACTCAATGCGTATCGGTCTATGTACATCAGCAAAGTCACTTTCTTGAAAACCTCGTGCATTCATCATTTGCTCTAAGAGGTCAAGAAAATTGGATTTTCCCACTGCATTTTCGCCTACAAAGTAATTGATATCATTGTGAAAGTGTAGTTCAACATCTACGATATTACGGTAATTCTCAATTTTAATCCACTCCATAAACATAGCCATCACACTCCTACAATATACCAAAAGATGCAACCATACAATAACATCCCTAATTGATGGTCGCATCTTAATTATGCACCAATACTACTTATATAGTATTCGACATTTATTTTGTTTTTTCCTCTATAATTTTGCCTGCCCGAATAGGTCCATCTTGCTCTTTTAATCGTGCCAACATAACGGACGCCACAAACATGGCAATGCCAGCCCCCACAGTTTCAATGGATAGACTTTCACCAAAGAATAAAAATCCATAGAATGAGCTAATGAATACGCCTACATATTGCAAGAATTGAGCTACAACAGCATTCGTTGTAACAAAAGCACCCGTCAAGAAGAATTGTGCCACTACGGTTATACCGCCAATAGCAGTAATAATTAGCCATTCTTGACCTTGAGGCATAACAAATCCATCTGTCGTCACAAGGCCCGCAATCATTCCGGTAATTAAGAAATAAGCCATGATTTCAAAATTACTATGTTGTCCATGCTTACTAATGGAGCGAATTGTTGTATACGCAGCGGCAGATAACGCTGCACCTAAGATGGCAACTAAGGCATACCAAGTAAATCCGCCATAACTAAATGGATTAACCATAACCATTACGGCTATGAAGATTAAGATAAGCCATTTACCAGCGCCCTTCGGAACGCGCTCCTTAAGGAAAAAGGCACTAAAGATAAACACGAAAATGCCCGATGTTTGAAACAATATGGTAGCATCAGACATCTTCATATGTACCAATGCTATAAAATTACACACCATGCCAAAACCGCCATAGAGGCCTCGCATAACAAGCAGTCCCCGGTCCTCCGTGGAAAACCGGATACCCTTCATATACATAACGACAAGGACAGCAATGGTGCCAAATAATCCGCGAAAGAAAGCAATCTCTCCGGATGGAATATTGGATCCTAGCATCTTAACGAACAAATTCATGGTACTCAGCAATAGTGCCGAAAGGAGTGCATAAATTAAACCTTTTTTCGCCATATATCCCCCTATCTCATCAATACAATATATCGATAACCAATACAATACGAAACCGCCCCTCCAAGGAGAGGCGGCATAGTATTATTTAGAGAATGTATCGACAAAATCTAGAATTTCTTGTTTCATATTTTCTTTGTCGATGGCTTTTGTAAAGCGTAATGATTTAGCCTTTAACGCAGCCAATTGTTTAGGGAATGCTACACCGGTTACAGCAGAGATGTTATCCAAGCTTTCATAAGGCGTAGAACCAACCTTAATATCAAGGGCCTCACAAATAGGTGTTGGGAATTTAAATGGATGTGCAGTAGATGCGATGATTGTATGACGAGCACCATCCTCTGGATGAGCTTCTAATTCTTTCATATACGCGCCCATCGCAACAGCTGTATGAGGATCCATTAAATAGCCATAGGAGTTATACACTTGCTCAATAATGGCCTTTGTTTCTTCGTCATTTACATAGGCACCACTGAAATTAGCTTGTACACGTTTAAATTCTTCTTCATTGATAGATAATTTACCTGTGGATTTCAAATCCTTCATCCATTGAGCTGTTCTTTCACTATCCTCACCGGAGATATAGTACAAGAAACGTTCAAAGTTAGAGGACTCAAGAATATCCATAGATGGAGAAATCGTCGTATAGAATGGACGATTCATATCATATGTACCAGTGTTAAAGAAATCAGTAAGCACATTATTTTGATTGGATGCACAGATCAATTTACCGATAGGAACCCCCATCTTTTTAGCATAGTAAGCAGCCAAGATGTTACCAAAATTACCTGTTGGAACCACTACATTAAACGCTTCATCTTCATGGATAGCACCTTGTGCAACAAGCTCAGCATAAGCATTCACATAGTATACTACTTGCGGTGCCAAACGGCCGATGTTAATGGAGTTCGCACTAGAGAACATAACGCCTTTTTCAGCCACTTCTTTTGCTGTGTCTGCATCGACGAATAAACGTTTCAAGAATTGTTGAGCGTCATCAAAATTGCCATGAATAGCCGTTACATTAACATTAGCGCCTTCTTGCTTTTGCATTTGTTCCGCTTGCATAGGGCTAACGCCATCAGTTGGATAGAATACTTGAATATGTGTACCAGGTACATCCTTAAAACCTTCAAGGGCAGCCTTACCTGTATCACCAGATGTAGCCGTCAAGATAAGAACCTCTTTATCTTCGCCTTCTGCTTCTTTCGCTGCTACCAATAAATATGGAAATAGTGAAAGCGCCATATCTTTAAATGCTTGTGTACGACCGTGGAATAGTTCCAATACGGATACTTTTTCAAGTAAAGAATGTAAAGGCGCAATATCGCGAGTGCTAAAGTTTGCATCGCTGTAAGCGGAGTTAATCATTTCCTTAAGGTGTGCTTCGGAGAAGCAAGGGAATAATTTTGCTAATACAACAGTAGCAACCTCTTGGTAAGATTTATCTTTAATGTCGTTATAGCTTAAGCAATTCGTTGGGAACAAAGCTGGTACGTATAAACCGCCATCCTCTGCCAAACCATGTAATAATGCATATGTTTCATTTACGGCAACAGTGCCACGTGTACTTGTATAATTCATGGGCAACCTCTACAAACTAAATTCTATGGAATCAATAATATTCTTTAATTATAGCATAAAAGCGCCCTAAAAGGGCGCTTCCTATAGGTTTTATTGCATATTATTTTATCATTATATATATCGTCAAAAGACAACGATTATAATTCACCTTCTGCAATAGCATCCAATGTATCAAGGGATGGAATAAAGAATAGCATGCCTGTAATAGGTTTAGAATAATCTAACAATTTATCGTTTTGAGTAAACATGTTTGTAAGCATTGTTTTCGTTACATCCCAGTAACGAGCATAGCCGATGAAATATGTGCCACGCACACCTTGACCAGGTTGTGCAAATGGTACATTCATACGAACGATTTTATGTTCTTCATCATCGCGATTATCTTGAGCTACTACATTGTGAGCTGCTGGATCTTTTTCATCATCTTCCAATTCAATATCGCTGAATTTACGACGGCCAATGAATTTTTCTTGCATTTCTGTAGGAAGTGCGCGCCAAGCATCAAGGTCGTGTTCATATTTTTGTGCAAATGCATAAGAACCATTAGTGAATTCAGGGTCTTCATCACCGATAACGCCCCACTCTACTGCTTCTTGTCCTACAGGATTTTCCGTACCATCAACGAAATCGATAATGGCACGACCTTGTTCATAATGGAAACCATGAGTTTCATCAACTACGGATGTAATAGGACGTAAGAATTCCATGATTTGATCCACTACGGTATATGTAACAGATTCATCATTGGAACGTACATGTAAGAACAAATCAGCCGCTACAGCTGGCACGTCTTGTTTGTCACCTTTAATACCTTGGAAGTCTTCTAACTCTTTTGGTACAGGTGCATTAGGGAATAAATAATCCCATGCTTTACGGCTAAAGCCAAAAGCAATACCCAAGCCTTCGCCATTAGCACGAATACTAACAGAACGTTTAATGGCTTGAATGCGATCCGCCATATCTTGAATAACTTCTAATTCTGCATCGCGATCTTTACGATTTAATAATAATGTTGTGAAATTGACACTTTGACCCGCATCTTTATATACATCTTGTGTTCTAGATACATCTACTGCCATTTGGGATCCTCCTAATGAGAAATAGTACTATATACCAATCATAAGTGATTACTAATTTATTGTCTATGCGATATTTATCAGAATAAAATTACATCTTCTAGTTTCATTTTAATCTCCCTAAAAGTCAACTTTTAATTAATGTCAAAATGATGTCAAAAGGTAACCTGATAAAAGTGATGTCAAAAGAAAAACCCGCACAACCGTGCGGGTTTATTTTGGTGGTGCATATGACACGCTGTACGAACCACTTTTATATAGCTAATTCACGTTATCCATTAAGATTAATCATTGCATATTAAATTATTTTCGAATGAAATTATTGCAAAAAATAAGGCCTACTAACAAAGATTTTTTATCTAAGCTAGTAGGCTTTTATTTGTGCTATTCGGTTATAAACAATTACTTTACAACTTGTTCCTATTCGGAACAGGTTGCGTGTATCCACCATTACACGCTATGTAGATATATGGATCACCTCAATTTTTTGCAACTAAATAAATTACAGTTCCACCCAATAGGATATTTAATAATTTACTGTTTCGTTGTTTGATTTTCGCTTTTTTGATTTCGTTCTTCTGCTGTTCTAAGTATATCTCCGCTTTGGCCAATGATAGTTTTTGCTCGTTCAGCATCTGCTCTTGCTTTTGCAGTAAGTTCCGTGCCTCTGTCAATTGCGTTTTCTGTTCGTTGATTAAGTTCAACGCTTCTATTAATTCGTTCTTCTGTTCGCTCGTTGAGAGTTTGGCTATTTTCAACTGCATCTCTAACTCGTTGATTGTAGTCAATTGATTGTTGATTGTACTCTCTAGCGTGTCGAAGTTCGTTTTCAGCGTTGCGAATTCCTGTGGTGTCAATGTTACTGGTTCGGTCGGAGTAGAACCATATACCACAGGCGATAATAGCAACAATACAAACAGGAATAACGATGTAATGAGTGTGTATAAAGTTTTTGATTTTGTCATGCATAATACCCCCTAATACATGTAATTAACATCTACTTCTAATCCTGCAACAATTCCACAATCACTATATTGCCATATACTAACATTTGGATAGTCGCATTGATTAGATTCATATTGTGCACACCATACAGGAACGCTTGGCATTTGAGTATATGCATATGTTTCATCCCACAATAGAGAATATCCACTATACACACCTACATTTTGAAAGCCAGCACTCCATAATGTATTTACAAATCGACTAATGCAATTTGTCATTCCTTGGCTAGTTAATGCACCAGCATTAATCATATTACGTAATTGGCGATGCTCCTCGTAGTCATACCAAATACCAGCTTGCAAATGGTAAGCAGTATATCCATAGCTATTGAGCGTGTTAATCACCCATTCCGCCTCTTGTACTGCGGTTGCCTCATCATATGCATGGCTAAAATAATATACACCAATTTCAAGTCCTACATTTAATGCTGCAGTAATATGTTGCTCAAAGAATTCATCAATATTATAATTTTCACCTAACTTAATAATTACGAATTCATTGCCCTCTGCTTTAGCTTGTTCCATTCGTTCATCATTAAAATAAGGGTTGCCGTTACAATCTTCTTGCCATGCTGAAATATCAAATCCCTTTTTCATTTCTTATCACTCCTTTCTGTTATGTTTGGTAATGTTGTTAATTTAGGCGTTTCTTCCAACTTATCTGGAATACCATCACCATTCCTATCAACACTAAGCCATATTAATCCTGTGAGTGATGCAATTACACCTGGTGCTCCAAACATATGGTCAATTAGGAATGCTCCCATTGTTATGATCTTATCGTGTGCACTAGATATTTCGCCTAAATAAAATGAAATCGCATAAGCCATGGTTGCCAATATAATTGGTGTTAGCATGATAAATATGAGTATTCTGGCTCCCCATACTAAAGTAGGGTGGACTTTCGCCACCCTAACCGAAGTATATATATTTCTTACAGAATTAATGAGCTTTGGCGGTATGTTCATGAAACTCCCCCCTTAACTCATCTAATCGTGTTTCCATTCCGTTAACCCTTGTTGCTAGCTTCACATGCTCCGTGAAACCCTTTACACGCTCTTCCCTTGATAGCTTGATTTCATTCTTCAGGTCATTAAGAGTCTCAGTTAAAACCCCCATTTTTTCTTGGAAAACTAGAGTGTCTTGCAAATGTTGCAAATCACGCTTTTCCAATAGAGGAAGGACTAATACTTTATAAATAAAGCCTGCCACTATACTAACAATGGTTAATGTTGTTAGAATATCATCTAACTGAAATTGCCATGTCCACATTTAATCACCTTGGCTTTCGTTGTTTTTACCATTTTCTAAATTAATTAATTCATTATGGATACAGCCCTCTGTAGGGCAAGTTCCGTCATCGTTTAGCACTTCCCAGCAGTATTTACAGAATTCCATAACAGGAACTTTACTTTCTCCGATAAATTTAGGCATATTATCGCACCCCCTTAATACGTGTTACCATTTCGTCATTTAATTTAATATATTGGGCACTAATGGCTGTAGTAGGTTTCCCCATCAACAGCAATCTGCGTTGAGCTTCTTCGAGTACTTTAAATCGAGGTTCGTATTCTGCTTTAATAGCATTAATTTTATCTTCTTTTGTTGGAATGTATTCAACTACTGGTGCGTCTTCGAATATACCATTTTTATAAACTTTTCCATCGAGAAAAGCATCTAACATGGCATCTCCGCCATATATATATTGAGCAGCATCCGGATATTGTTCTTTAGCTTGCTTAAGCAAAGCCTCTTCACCGATAGGTACTATCATATTATCTACGATAGATGTAATTCGACGTCCATCCGCATCAAGTACGTGGATATAATTATTCATACATACCTCCTAAGTAATGAAAGGATATAACAATGAATAGCACTATTAAGCACTACCCAAGAAATGCGTATCTTCGCATGCACCGCAAAGGTGCGTGCGTCGAAACTTTTAAAAGTTTGTAAAAAATAACTGTCTAATAACCAAATGCCATCCACGCTAATCTAAACTTTACATATGACCAATCCCAGTCAATCCATG
>ERZ773022.1127-NODE-1127-length-18989-cov-5.497201_pt1 | contig 18989 bp, 17 predicted proteins | sample MGYA00580839_ERZ773022 | MGnify/ENA primary metagenome ERZ773022 (study PRJEB29015, sample SAMEA2738020) | human oral metagenome | biome: human oral; feature: human-associated habitat; material: dental | place: China | collected 2044 ... | reverse complement strand
GTTTTTTACCTGAAATCCTTATGGGGGTGATTGTGTACGTCAATTTGAATCTTCCCATCAACAAGATAAATAAATACATAAATAAAAATTTAGATAAAAATTTTTTAATTATAAACGAATCTCTTAACGATTATCAAAGAATACTAGATACTTATATGTATGCACCAAATGTCTATGCAGTTTATGAAGCATCATATGTTGGAGAACAAGAAAATAATGGTGTAGATTTATCTAAAAAACAACTGAAATCATTAATAAATAATGTGCCATACTATAATTTGTCAAAAATTGATTATATTATCTATCCAAATAAATTAAGTAAAAAGTTTAAACAAAAAAATATAGAATATGTAACAAAATTAGATTTTGGAACTTTTAGTGTATTAAAACTTAAAAATAATAAATTGTTGCCTAAATTAACAGAAAGTTTATTAGGCTTACAATTTTATGGTGATGGTGCATTTTGGGAAAAAGGTACAGTTAAAATTCCTACTAATGGAGTTTTATATGGACCATATATTGATTTACCGATAGGAAAGTATAGGGTTGAGTTCACATGTGAATTTCCTAAAGGAGCTATAGGAGAATTCAGTGTGTTAAAAGAAGCAGAAGTGCCCAATAATTATATAACAAGTATTTCAAGTAATGAAAAGACAGTAGTTATAGAATTTGAATTAAAAGAAAAAGCTCATAAAGTTGAATTCACAGTACGGAATAGAAATAAATTTTCTTTTGCTGTTGAAGATATACAGTTGCATAGAATAGAATAATAACTAGAAATGATGATTTGTATTTTAATATTTTACAAAATAAAATACAGAGAAATTACTAGCAAAAATTTTTTCAATTAGTATTATTGGTATTAGAGAGTATGAGAGTATGTAAGTAAATTTTAACAATTATGATTGATTCAAATTTTTAATATGGGAGTAGTTGTACTTAATTATATTTTTTCAAAATTTTTTATTTTTAATAAAAAATAGAAAAAAGAAAAAGGAGAAAAAATGGAACAAATTTATGACAAAATTATAATAGGAGCAGGAATATATGGTATGTATGCTGCAAAACGAAGTTTAGAAAAAAATCCTAATGAAAAAATATTGATAATAGAAGTAGAAAAAGAGCCATTCAATAGAGGTTCTTATATAAATCAAGCAAGACTTCACAATGGCTATCATTATCCAAGATCTTTTTCAACAGCATCAAAATCTGCAAAATATTTCAATAGATTTTATAATGATTTTAAAAAAGGTATCAATGATAAATTTGAAAAAGTTTATGCAGTAGCATCTGACTATAGTTGGGCAAATGGAGAACAATTTCAGAAATTTTGTGATAATTTAAATGTAAGATGTGATGAAATTCCTAAAGGGAAATTCTTTAATGAAAACACTATTGATAAGGCATTCTTGACACAGGAATATTCATTTGATGCTAAGATAATTGGGAAAATGCTGTATAAAGAATTAGTAAGATCAGGATGTAATTTTAAATTTGAAACGAAGATAGTAGAAATAAAGAAAGAAGAGAAAGAATATGTATTTAAAACTTCAAATGGGGAAATATATTCGGCACCGTTTGTTTTAAATGCAACCTATGCGGGAATCAATATAATCCATGATTTATTAGGATTTGAATATTTACCAATAAAATATGAATTTTGTGAAGTAATTTTGTGTGAAGTTTCAGATAATATTAAAAATGTTGGATTGACAGTTATGGATGGGCCTTTTTTCTCATTGATGCCATTTGGTTTAACAGGTTATCATTCTATAACAACTGTTTCAAGAACACCACATTTTACAAATTATGAAAATTTACCACCATACGATTGTTGTGGAGATGTAAAAAAGCAAAAACATCCTGAACATTCAAAAGGTTGTATTCATTGCCGAATTTTTCCAGAAACAGCATTTGAAGAAATGGTTCAAATTGCAAAAAAATATTTAAATGAAGATATAGAAATAAAATATGTTAAATCATTATTTACTATAAAACCTATTTTAGTTGCTTCTGAAATTGATGATTCAAGACCAACAATTATAAAACAGTATTCTCAAAGTCCAGATTTTTATACGGTGTTTTCTGGTAAAATAAATACAATGTACGATTTAGATGAAATTTTATAGGAAAATAAACAATAAAGTCTTAGATTTATATAATATTATTTAAATAAAAAAGGAGATTTTATGAAAAGAATAAGAAAGGCAGTGATACCTGCGGCAGGATTAGGGACAAGAGTATTACCGGCAACGAAAGCTCAACCAAAGGAAATGTTAGTTATTGTAGATAAGCCAGCATTACAATATTTGGTGGAAGAGTTGATTATTTCTGGAATAGAAGAAATTCTTATTGTTACAGGAAGAAATAAGAGTTCGATTGAAAATCATTTTGATTATTCCTTTGAGTTGGAAAAAACGTTAGAAGAAAAAGGGAAATTAGAATTACTGAAAGTAGTAGATAATATTTCAAAATTGGCGAATATTTATTATGTAAGACAGAAAAAACCATTAGGATTGGGACATGCAATTGGATGTGCGGAAGCTTTTGTAGGGGATGAACCATTTGTAGTAGTATTAGGAGATGATGTCATTTACACTGACGAGAGCAAAGGAGAGAAACCAGCTGCAAAACAATTAATCGATAAATATGTTAAATTAAATGGTGGAAATATTTTGGGAGTGCAAGAGGTACCAGAAAAAGATGTAGATAAATATGGGATTGTGAAACCTTTAAGAAAAATTGATGAAAGAACGGTTGAGGTGGGGAATTTTGTAGAAAAACCGTCACTGGAAGAAGCGCCTAGTAGATTAGCGGCATTAGGGAGATATGTATTGGAACCAGAAATTTTTGAATATTTGAGAAATACGAAACCAGGAAAAGGTGGAGAAATTCAAATAACGGATGCGATTTTGAATATGAAAAATGATGGAGGGAAATTGTATGCGTATAATTACGATGGGTTGAGATATGATACTGGAAATAAATTTGGAATGTTTGTAGCGAATGTGGAATTTGGGTTAAGACATTCTGAATTAAAAGATAAGGCAAAAAAATATTTAAAAGAATTGATAAAAAAGCTGGATCAAAAATTACAATAAATATTACAGGTTAAATTTAGTGATGTGGAGGAAAAGATGATAAAAAATTTAGAACAAAATTATATATCAGTTGTTTTAGTTATAAATGATGATAATAATCAAGTAGAAAAAAAAATAAAAAAAATTAAAGAAGTTTTGGACAGTAATTTTAAAAACAGTGAAATTGTAGTAGTAGATAATACTACTAAAATAAATCCTTTAGAGTCATTAAAATTTTTAAACTTTAAACATACAGAAATAAAATTACCAATAAAACATAGAACACAACAGGCTTTAAATGCGGGAACAGCAATAGCGATAGGTGATTATATTATTGAAATAGAAGATATTTCATTTGATATAGATTATAATAAAATAATGGAAATGTACAAAAAAAGTCAGGAAGGATATGACTTTGTCTTTTTAACACCGAAAAAATCAAGAAAATCTTCAAAAATATTTTACAAAATTTTAAATAAATATTTTAAAAATTCTTTTAACGAAGATATTAGTTCATCTGTTATGACTTTGTCATCAAGAAGAGGTCAAAATAAAGTAGCTGAAGTAGGAAAAAGAGTTATTAATAGGAATGTTGCTTATGTAGTTTCAGGATTGAGAAGTTCTTCTATAGTGGTAGACATGAATTATAAAAATAATAGAGGATTTTCAGAAAATTTAATGTTGATGTTTGATACTTTAATTTACTATACAGATGCAATTATGCTGTTTACTCAAAGATTAGCTTTTGGATTTTTTGGATTATTTGGATTAGGAGTTGTTTATAGTTTAATTACGAGAATTGTAAAGGAAACAGTAGAAGGATGGGCCTCGTTATTTATAGTGTTGAGTCTAGGATTTTTTGGAATATTTTTTATTTTAAGTATTGTAATAAGATATCTACATCATATTTTGCAAAATTCGTTAAATTCAAAAGATTATATTTATAGATCTGTAGATAAAAAATAAGTTGGTGAAATATGGATTTAATAAAAAAATTAGCAAACAAAGAAACATTTTTATATCTCGTTTTTGGAGTATTAGCGACAGTTTTAAATATAGTGTTATTTTATTTATTTGTAACAAGATGGAAAATGTCAACAGGACTAGGAAATATATTAGATACTATTATTTGTATTTTATTTCAATATTTTACCAATAGAATATGGGTTTTTGAAAGTAAAAGCAAGGGAAAACAAGCAATAAAAGAATTTATTCAATTTATTCTGGCAAGAGGAATAACAGCTATTATAGATCAAATTTTTGTTGTAGTTGGAGTAGACTTTTTTGTAGCAAAATATATTTCTCATTCACACCAAAGGATGTTTAGTGTTGGAATAAAAATTATCTCTAATATTATTGTGATTGTATTAAATTATATCTTTTCTAAATTATTTGTATTTAAAAAATAGGGTTATATAACATGGAATTAAAGTTAAAGTTTATATAATTAAAAAACAATAGATAAAAGAAGAAGGAATTTTAAAGAATGAAATTTTATTAAATATTGTAGTTATTATATTAAATATACTTTTTTAAAATTTTGATATCTAGGAATAAATGAAGAAATAGTGATTCAAAATTTTAGTAATATTAGAAGAAATATCATAGAAAGGAGTGTATGGTATTTTATATAAATATATATTATCATACAAGAATAAATGAATCAAAGTAATCTAAATTTTTTAAATTTATTAAAAATAATCAGTGCGTGTATAATTGCATTTTTTTTACATTGGAATTATCACTTTATTCAATTTTTAGGAATAAATATAAAAAGTTCTATTTTATCATCAAGAATATTTTTATTCTTATTACGTGGACCAATAGGATATATGTCGGTGGAATTATTTTTTATAATATCAGGATTTTTATTTGCTTATGTATACATTCCTAGAATTATAAAAAAGGAATATACTTTTGATAATTTTATTTTTAAAAAATTTATTAGAATTATGCCATTAGTAGTGTTAACCTCTTTTATTTGTTATATTTTAGCATTTATTACAAGAATTAATGATATAAAATGTTGGTCAACATTTTGTGGAAATAATATAAATATAATATCTTTGGTATATGATTTTTTATTTTCAGGAAGTCATGTTATTAATAATAATTTATCATTAAATGGTCCAATTTGGTATATAAACGTCTTATTAGTCTGTTATGTTTTAGCCTATGGAATTAGTTATATTTATATTCATTTTTCTAATAAAATTATTTTTATTTTTCCTATTGTACTAGGAATTATAATTTTTGAAACAGGTTGGCAATTTCCTTTTCTGACTTTAAGTACTGCAAGAGGATATATAGCATTTTTTGAGGGAATCATATTGTATTTTTTGATCAATAAAATGGATGAATTAAAAAAACAAGTAAAGATATTTTTAATTTGTATATCCTTAGTTATAATTATTATATCATTTGGATATATTTTCTTTCATTTTGAAAATTATTCTAATTTTATAAGTAATACAAATGTATTCGTAAGCAATTTATACATATTTTTTGATTTTATTATTTATCCTCCTTTGTTATACATACTTTATAATTTTGAATGGGTTAATAATTTTTGTAATACAAGATTTATAAAATATTTAGGGAAAATTTCTTATGGAATTTATTTATGGAATTTTCCAATACTTGGAGGAATATACTTACTTATAAGATTATTTAAATTAAATAATGAAGTAATTGTAAAATACTGGTTTTTAATATGGATAATTATGGCGGTATTACATTTTATTTTATCAGTATTATCTTATAATTTTTTGGAAAAAAGATTTTATTACAGAAAAAAGTCTACTAGAAAATGATTGTATAAATTTATTAAAAATTAAAAATGAGGGGAATATGAATAAAAAAACAATAATAATATCCGCTATCAATTTCAGCGAAGGCGGTCCTTTAACAATTTACAAGGAATGTCTTAGATGCGTGGAAGAATATCTTTTAAAGGATTATGAAATAATAGCTCTTGTGCATAATAAAGAACTTTTTTCTGAATTTGATTCTAGGATAAGATTTATTGAATTTAAGGATTCTAAAAAAAGTTATCTTAAAAGAATATACTATGAGTACATTTATTTTAAAAAGTTGTCAAAAAAATTTAAGCCATATCTATGGTTCTCTTTGCACGATATGACGCCAAATGTAACAGCAGATAAAAGAGTGGTATATTGTCATAATCCAATGATGTTTTATAATATGACAAAAGAAGAGAGAAAAAAATCATTTAAATTATTTCTTTTTTCAAAATTTTATAAGTATATCTATAAAATAAATATAAAAAAAAATAATTATGTTATTGTACAACAGGATTGGATACGAGAGAAATTTAAAAAAGCTTTTAAAATAAAAAATGTTATTGTGGCACATCCAGAAGTTAATTTAGGTAATTTGAAAATAAATAAAAATATAGAAATTGAGAAAAACAGTTTTCTTTATCCCAGTTTTCCACGGGTTTTTAAAAATTTTGAAGTGATTTGTGAAGCCACTAAAATATTGGAAAATAAAGGAATTAAAAATTTTAAGGTTTATTTGACGATAGACGGGAGTGAAAATCTTTATTCAAAAGAGATTGCCAAGAAATATAACCAATTGGAATGTGTTAAGTTTATAGGGCTACAGCCAAGAATAAATTTGATGAGATATTATAGTAAAGTGGAAACGGTGGTATTTCCTTCTAAAATTGAGACTTGGGGATTGCCAATTACAGAAGCAAAGGAATTAAGAAAAAAAATAATTTTAGCTAATTTACCTTATGCGCATGAAACTTTAGGAGATTATGAAAATGTGTTTTTCTTTGATCCGAATTCATCTAGAGATTTGGCAGAGAAAATGGAGTTAGTCATTAAAGGAGAAAATATTAAATTTGATGGAAATATTGAGAAAAATATTGAAGAGCCTTATTGTAATAACTGGAAAGAACTTTTTGAGATAATATTAAAAAAATAATATGGAGATGATATGGAAAAGTCATTTTATGAGATTTGGAAACTTGGAATGAATGTTATTAAAACGAAAATATTTTTTCCAAAGGCTAGATTGATACGGTTTCCTTTTGATATAAGGGGGAAAAAGTATATAAAATACGGGAAAAATTTTACGACTGGGACAGGATGCAGAATAGAAGCATATAAATTTGATGGGAAAGTACCTAATTTAGAAATAGGAGATAATGTTCAGATAAATGATTATGTACATTTTTCGTGTGCAGAATCTTTAATAATAGGAGATAATGTACTTATTGCGAGTAAAGTTTATATAACTGATTTGAATCATGGAAACTATTCTGGAAAAGATCAGTCTAATCCACAAGAAATAGCGAAGGAAAGAAAAATTTATACTAAGCCAGTGAAAATAGAAAATAATGTCTGGATTGGAGAAAATGTATCAATTTTACCTGGGGTAGAAATAGGAGAAAATGCTATTTTAGGTGCAAATTCTGTCGTAACAAAAAATGTTCCTAAAAATAGTATTGTTGCTGGAAACCCTGCAAAAGTAATAAAAGTTTACAATAAAAATACTGGAGAATGGGAAAAAGTATAAAATAGTTTTGAGAGGTTTAAAGTATGAAAAAAGAAAAATGTGTAATATATTTTGGGTTTAATAATCCTTTGAAATTTAAAAGAGGTGTTGAAAATGAAATTTTATTTCAAGCTCAGTCTCTAAAAGAAAATGTAGAAAAATACTATATTTTTTTTGATGATGAAAATATTAAATTTGATTGGTATGGAATAAATTGTATTGGAATTAAAAAAAATAAATTTAGATTTTTTTATTTAAACGCATTAATTAGGAAAAAATTTAATAATAAAAAATATATTATACATTCTCATAATTATCTTATGAGCTTTTTCTTATTTAGAAAAACGGATATTTTTACGGTAAATGACGGACTTTATTATCAGGCGAATGAATTAAATCATAAATTAAAAAATTTATTTAGAATTATTGAAAAAAAAGTGTATAAAAAATCCAAATTAATTCATTTTATTTCTAAATTTTCAAAGGAAAAATCTTTATATTATGGGAGTAATTATAAAATAATTTATATAACTACCCCTTTTGAAAAAGTAAAAAAAGTTGATGAAAAAATGAATTGGGAAGATGATAAACTTAAAATTTTCACTGTACGTAGCATTGAAGAGAGAGCGAATATCGAGTTATTAATAGAATTGGCAAAAAGGAATCAAAATTATGATATTAAAGTAGCTGGAAAAGGGCCTTTGTTAAAAAAGTATAGAGAAGAAATAAAGCAAAAGCATTTAAAAAATATTGAATTGTTAGGTTATGTTTCAGATGAAAAAGTTAGGAACTTTTATGAAACAGCTAATTTAATAACAGTTTTGGCGAAATATGGAGAAGGATTTGGGTTGCCGATAATTGAAGGTTATCTTTATGATAAGCCAGTTTTTGCTTCGGATATTTGTGCTATACCAGAAATTATAATAAATAAAAATTTTTTAGTGAAAAATAATGTTGAAGATTTAGAAAATAAAATAAAAAAGTATTATGGGGAAATTCCAACTTATAATTTTAAAAAATACTATGAAGAAAACTTTTCTTATGATAAAATATTAGAAAAATATAAAAAGCTATATGATAAATTTTTTTAGGAAAGGGGAAATAATAAAATGCTAAAAAAATTGGAAGTTCAAAATTTTAAAAATTTTGAACATGTAGTATTGGATTTTGGAAATGTTGGAGAATATAATTTCAATGAAGAAATAATAAAAAATGGAATTATTTCACGGTCATTAGTGTTAGGTCAGAATGCTAGTGGAAAATCTAATATTGGATTAGCAATTTTTGATATAGTGATTCATTTAACAGATAAAAATAAAAAATTGAAAGATTATAATAACTATCTGAATTACAATTTGAAAAATTTAAAAAGTGCAGAGTTTTGTTATACTTTTAAATTTAATGATGATGAGGTTAAGTATGAGTATAAAAAAATTGAAAGTGAAGTTGTAATCGAAGAAAAGTTATTTATAAATAACGAGTTATGTTTAGAGTATAATAAAGAGAAAAATATTATTCAGTTAAAAATAGAAAGGTATGTCAATAATTTTGAGAACTTCAATACCGAATTTTCTATAGAAGATTTTGAAAATATTTCGTTATTAAAGTATGTAAAAGGAAATACTTTACTTATAAAAAATGGAATTTTGGAAAAGTTTTTTAATTTTGTGGATAATATGCTATGGATTCGTTCTTTACAAGAAGGAAATTCATATATGGGTTACAGAAATGGTAGCCAAAATATAATGAAAAGCATAATAGAAGCAGATAAAGTAAAGGATTTTGAAAAATTTTTAAAAAAATTTGAAATAAATCAAAAGTTAGTTCAAAATGATGAAGAAATTTTTGTTGAATTTGAAAATGGAAAAAAAGTGAGATTTTATGAGATTGCATCAAGTGGAACTAAAATTTTAGCATTATTATTTCTCTGGATGGAGGTTACAATAAAAAATGTTAGTTTTTTATTTATAGATGAATTTGATGCGTATTTTCATTATAAACTATCAAGAGCAATATTAGAAAATTTATTGAAAAGTGATAAAATTAAACAACTGGGACTTTCATCGTATTCAACAGCCTTAATAGATAATGAAATTTTAAGACCAGACTGTTATTTTATTTTAAATAATAAAGGAAATGTAAAACAATTATCAGAAATTAGTAATCAAAAATTGGAAGAATACCATAATATCGAAAAAATGTATCGTGCAGAGGTATTTGATTATGAATAATTCAAAAATATTGATATTGACTGAAGGAAAATCGCCTGATAAGTCAGTTATTCAAAATATAAATGAAAAGTTTGATATTGGTGGAGAAATTATTTGGACAAAAGTTGGAACTATTTATGCATTTTATAAATTGCTGAAAAAAGAATATGAAAAAACTCCATATATTGAGATGGCTAGTTATATAAAAACAAGATATAAGAGTAAAATAAGTGAAGATTTTTTAAGTTCTCAAATATCAAGAATATATTTATTTTTTGACTATGATATTCATTCGGAATTAGATAGTGAGTATGATGATCTTGAAAAAATAAGTGAAAAAATAAAAGAAATTGAAGAAATAAGTAAATTCTTTGCAAATGAAACTGAAGAAGGGAAATTGTATTTGAGTTTTCCAATGATTGAAGCATATAGTAAACCGGTAGGAGTAAATTTTAAATACAGAAAAGAAAATTTTGAAGAATTATTGAAAAATTTTTCTAATTTTAAATCAAAAATAAAAAAAGAAACTAGAAACAGAGGAAATGCTTATATTAATTCAAAGTATTTAGAAATTATAAAATTTTATATTGAAAATTCAAAAAAATTACTAGATTTAAAAATTGAAGAAATAGAACGCATTAAAGTTTTGGAATTTGAAAATAATTTATTAAAGAATAATAGAAAAATTAATGTATTTTCAGCAATTCCTATTTTTTTAAAAGAATATTTTGGAATGAAAAAATTGAATAAAATCTTAATTGAAAAGAGTAAAAAAGAAAGTTGAGATAAAAAATGAAAAAAATATCATTAGAGTTACAATGGGCAATCGGGAAAAAGACAGGAGTAGGTTGGTATATTTATAATATTGTAAGAGAATTAAACAAATCAAGAAAAAATGAATATGTAGCAGAATTTGTCAATTTTTTGAATAAATATGATGCAAGAAAAGAAATTAACTGTGATATAGAAATTAAAGAAAATAAATTGATGCCATATAAAATATATAATTTTTTGACTAAAAAATTAAATATTAGTCATAATTTAATTTTTGGAACCAAATCAGATATTTATCATTTTTTTAATTTTACAATTCCAAAAAATATAAAAGGAAAAGTGATAAATACAATTTATGATACTGTCTTTATTTCTGCACCTGAAACAATGGGAGATAGAAAAACACTTAAAGAGTATAAATATGGAGCTCAAAAGTCAGATTTGATAATTACAATTTCCGAAAGTGCTAGAAAGGATATTGTTGATCATTTGAAAGTACCAAAAGAGAAAATTAAAATAATTTATCCAGGGATTGATTTTGAAAAATATTCTCGAGAGATTGAAGAAAATAAATTACGAAAAATTAGAGGAAAATATAAGTTACCTAAAAAGTATATTTTGTATTTAGGAACGATTGAGCCTAGAAAAAATATTGTTAGAATAATAAACTCTTTTTTAGAGTATAGAAATTTAACAAAATCAGATATAAAATTAGTCATTGCTGGTGGAAAAGGTTGGAAATATGAAAAAATTATGAAATTAGTGGAGCAAAATAAACAAAATATTATTTTGACAGGATATATTGAAGAAGAAGATAAAATACCATTATATAAAATGGCTGAAATTTTTGTATTTCCTTCACTTTATGAAGGTTTTGGAATGCCTGTATTGGAGGCTATGGCCTGCGGTGTACCAGTGATTACTTCAAATGTGTCTTCACTTCCAGAAGTAGCTGGAAAAGCAGCAATATTAGTAAATCCATTAAAAGAAGAGGAAATGACAGACGCATACAATAAAATTTTATCAAATGAAGAATTCCGGAAAAAAATGATAGAAGAAGGGATAGAACAGTCTAAAAAATTTCAGTGGAAGGAATCCGCAAGAAAACTGGAAAAAATTTATGAAGAATTATAAATCGAGAGGTTAATAATGAAAATACTACTAACAGGCTCAAACGGCCAACTGGGACACGATTTCAAAAAATTATTTGATAGAAAAAATATTGAATACATCGCAACTGATTCTAAAGAATTGGACATCACAAATGATGAGAAATTAAAGATATTTTTTCAAGGAAATAGAGAAATTACTCATATAATAAATTGTGCGGCGTATAATGATGTGGATAAGGCAGAAAATGATGAGAAAGTTTGGCTATTAAATGCTAAAGCTCCTAAAAAGTTAGCTGAAATTTCTAAAGAAATAGGAGCAATCTTTGTAACTTATTCGACGGATTTTGTGTTTGATGGGAATAAAAGTTTTCCGTATTTGGAAGAAGAAGAAACGAATGGATTGTCAGAGTATGGAAAATCAAAGGCTAAAGGTGAAAAAGAAGTTTTTAAAATATATGATAAATCTTTTGTAATACGAACTTCATGGGTATTTGGAATAGCAAATAACAATTTTAATAAGCAAGTTATAAATTGGAGTAAATCAAGAAATGAATTGAATATTGTGGATGATCAAGTGTCAGCTCCTACGTATTCAGTGGATTTGGCTGAGTTCTCCTGGAAACTAATCCAAACTGAAAAATTTGGTTTATATCACATTACAAATGATGGAATCGCAAGTAAATACGATCAAGCAAAGTATGTTTTGGAAAAAATTGGTTGGAATGGAACATTGGGAAGAGCTAAGACGGCTGATTTCAATCTTCCTGCAAAACGACCGGCTTATTCAAAATTGGATTCTAGTAAAGTAGAAAAATTGTTAGGAGAGAAAATTCCTGCTTGGCAGTCAGGAATTGATAGGTTTTTGGAAGAGATGAAAGAAAATGGGGAGTTGTAAAAATTTATATTAAGCTGAGTTTTTCAGCTTTTTTTATTGAAATTTTTTAAAGAGTAAAACTAGAATTTTTATTTTATCGAAATTTAAAAAAACTATTCAAAAATTCAAAAAAATAGTTTATAATTAAATAAATAATTTAGAACGGAGAAAAATAAATGAAAAAAGCAAATATGTTAATTTTGTTAGGATTTTTAAGTTTAAGTGTCATTGGAAGTGCAAAGCCCCAGCAGACTTTTGAAGAAAAAAATTATTTGATTGAAATGACACAAGAAAAATCAGAGTTGACTAGTGAAAATAATTCTAGCAGTACCGAAGAAAATAGAAAAGAAGAGCAAAATCTTTTGGGAAAAAGAAGAAAAAAAGAGAATGAAAATACATCATCAAACGAAAAATCTGGAAAAAAATCACTTTGGAGCAAAATAGTGAATAGAAAAAAAAGTGATAAAAATGAAAATTGGAAACTAGTTTGGAATGATGAATTCGACTCAAATAGCTTGGACACATCTAAATGGAGTTACTGGGGAGATAACAACATTCCTTGGAATGCAGGAAATTATTTGGATGAAAACGGTAATTTGGTGGATCAGTCTGGATTTAAAGTTAAACATTATTATTTGAAGGACAATGTTAAAGTGCAAGATGGAAATTTAATCATTGAAGTGAAAAAAGAAAATAATAAAACTGTGAATATTGATGGAAAACAGAGAAAAATATTATATAGTTCTGGAGCGGTTCACACTAAAGGTAAATTTTCCGTACAAGAGGGAAAAATCGAAATGAGAGCAGCAATGCCTAAAGGTGTGGGGACTTGGCCTGCTTTTTGGATGTGGCCTGAATGGTATAGTCAAGGAACAAATAAATTGGCAGATGGAGAAATTGATATTTTTGAGATTTATGGTTCTGATTTGTCGAGGGTAACTGGAACAGCGCATGTTTTAAAGACAACAGAAAATAGATACGAAATGTTTGATAAAAATGATGAAAAAATTAAAAAAAATGAAGATTTGACGCAATTTAACACTTATGCTGTCGAATGGGATTCTAAAGAGATAAAGTGGCTATTTAATGGAAGAGTTTATAAAAAGAGAACTATGAAGGAAATGGAGAAAAAAGCAGGAAGAAATCCTTATAATCAGCCATATTTTATTATGATAAATGTAGCGCTTGAAAATCAGACTGGAAGCGATGGAGATGTGGATTTTCCGACAGAGATGAAAGTTGATTATGTGAGAGTCTATAAAAAAGATAAATAAAAGGAGTTTTGATGATGGAAGCTAAAAAATTTAAGGAAAATGATGTAAAAATATTTGCTGGTTCTTCGGCAAAAAAATTGGCGCAAAAAATAGCGGATTATGTGGGACTGCCGCTTTCAAAAAATAAGATTCAAAAATTTTCAGATGGGGAAATATTTACAAAATCGCTTGAGAGTGTGAGAGGGAGTAAAGTTTTTGTTGTGCAGTCGACTGCAGGGAAAGTGAATGAAAATTTGATGGAACTTTTGATTTTTATAGATGTGCTAAAAAGGGCATCTGCTAAAGAAATTATAGCGATTATTCCGTATTTTGGATATGCGAGACAAGATAGGACGATAAATCCACATGATCCAATCACTGCAAAATTAATTTCAAATTTGTTGGTTGCCGCTGGAGCAACAAGAATTGTGACGATGGAACTACATACAAGACAAGTACAGGGATTTTTTGACATTCCAGTGGATCATATGGAACCGCTTCCGATTTTGGCAAAATATTTTGAAAAAAAAGGATTTTCTCAAAGTGAAGATGTCGTTGTTGTGGCGCCTGACATAGGTTCACTAAAAAGGGCAAGAGGTTTTGCCAAATGGCTTGAAGTGCCACTTGCGATTGTGGAAAAGAGAAAAAATGGAGATGGAGAATTTGAAGTTGAAAATTTAATTGGAGATGTATGTGGTAAAAAGGTCATTTTGATTGACGATATGATTAATACAGGAAAAACAGTTTGTAATGCAGCAGATGCGTTAATTAAAAACGGCGCAACAGAAGTGTATTGCTGTGCGACTCATGCGGTATTTTCAGATTATGCGGTAAAAAGACTAAAGGAATCTGTAATTAAAGAAGTTGTCGTAACAGACACAATTGAGTTAAGAGAAGATGAATATTTTGAAAAACTTACTGTTTTATCAACTGCTAAGATTTTTGGAGAAGCGGTAAAAAGAATAGTTATTTACAAAGAGATGAGTAATTTATTTGTGAAATAAGGAGGAAAAATAGACAAAATGAGCCATTATTTTTCTGAAGTGCAAGATGTGAAATCAGTAAAAAAAATAATAAATTATGAAATTAAAAATGAAAAGTTTGAGTTTTTGACTGACAATGGAGTTTTTTCAAAGACAAAAGTTGATTTTGGGACTGATGTGATGTTGCGGACTTTTTTGAATGAAAATAAAAAATTGGGAAATATTCAAATTTTGGATATTGGTTGCGGATATGGCGTTGTTTCCGTTGTTGTAAAAAGATTTTTTGAAAAAGCAAAAATTTTATCGACGGACGTCAATGAGAGAGCGCTAGAATTGACACGGGAAAATATACAAAAAAATAATAGGACAGATGATTTTGAAGTTAGAAAATCTTTTGTGTTTGACAATATTTCTGAAAATTTCGATGTGATTCTGTCCAATCCCCCGATTAGAGCAGGAAAGCAAGTGATTTTTGAAATTTATGAAAAAAGTTTTTTTCATTTGAACAAAAATGGGAAATTTTACTGCGTGATTCAAACTAAACACGGAGCTAAAAGTACGAAAAAAAAATTGGAAGAACTTTTTGGAAATTGTACCACGCTTGTGATTGAAGCTGGATATAGAATTTTTAGATGTGTTAAAAATAGTTAAATAATTAGTTGAAAAAAGGAGTACGATTTTGTACTCCTAATTTTTTTAGTATTTAAAAATTACATTTGAGCTTTTTGGTCTTGAAATTTCTTTTTTAGCTTTTACATAGTCAATAAAAATAGGGACGTCGCTTAAATATGTATTTGTTCCACCACGAGTTTTTATGATTTCACCAAGAGTTTTGTAACCGTCTTTTCCACTTGCAATGTATGAATTTGTTCCCATTACATAAGTTTTGTTTGAGTCAATTGGAACCCATTCGTTTGATTTTCTGTCAAGCACTTCGATTTTTTTGACTCTTGTTCCAAGTTTTCCCGCTTTTGTAGCTTCATATCTGATTCCTGCACCATAAGGGAATGATCCAGTTGAACCACCTGTAAGTGAATAATCTATCGCATCTTCAAGCACCTGTTTTACTTCTGAACCTTTGATTTCAAGCGTATAAATTGTATTTGTGGCAAAAGGCAGCAAAGTGTATGCAAGGTCATAGTTAAATTCTCCTGGTTCCAGAGTAATTCTTATATTTCCGGCATTTCCAATGACAAAGTCGATATTTCTAGTTCCAATAGTTTTTAATTTATCTAAAACTGATTCCATGACAAGAGTTGTTGCAAGAGAACCTTCTGGATTTTTTGCGTCTGGAATACGGTTTTCAGAACCACCTGGAATTTTATCTAAAATTTTTCCAACTGATTTTTTACCCATTTCATTTTTTTCTTTTTTGTAACCTTCTAATAATTTTTCAGCTTGAGGTTCATTTTTTACAAATTTAATATTTTTATTTTCATTTACAAATTTAATAACTTTATCTTTTTCTGCTCCAGTCAATTGAATTTTTTTGTCGTCTTTATCCTTCACTTCAAAAAAATTATCTCCAATTAATAATTGTGGATTTGCTACGACATTTGTAACAACTCCTTTTTGGTTAAAGTCTAATTTTAATTGACCAAGTAAATAAGCATAACACCAAGCTTCTACTACATAAGTTGGCTCACCGTTACTGTGCTCAATTTTTTTTGGATAATCAGGATCTGCCACTTTTAGTCCAAATTGTTCAAATTGAGAACCCAATAAATAGTGTGTGTCTCCTGATACGATTAAGTCAATTCCTTCAACTTTTTTTGCGATTTCAAGATTTCTTTCGTATCCTGCATGGGAAAGCAGGATTATTTTGTTAATTCCTTTATCTTGAACTTCTTTTACATATTTTCTTGCTGTTTCCACTTCGTCGTAAAATTTTATGTCATCTCCAGGGCTTGAAGATTCTTTAGTTTTTTTCACAACTTCGATTCCGATAATTGCAACTTTTTCGCCATTTATATTTTTAATGATGTAAGGTTTCCATTTATTTTCTAAGATGCTTCCTTTATCAGGTACGACATTTGCTGAAACAACTGGAACTTTTAGAACATCTAAAAATCCTTTTAATCCTTTATTTCCATCATCAAATTCGTGATTTCCCAATGTGAATGCGTCAAATTTGATTTCGTTCATTATATTTGCGTCCGCTTTTCCTTCGAATAATGTGAAATAAAGAGTTCCTGTTTGTGCATCTCCTGCATGTAGAACAAGTGTATTTTTGTTTTCTTTTCTGAATTCATCAATCGCTTGAGCCATTCTGGCCATTCCGCCGATATTTACTGTAACAGTTTGGTCTCCTAATTTTAATGGCATTTTTTCTTCTTCCAGATGCGAGTGATGGTCGTTGATGTGGGCAACATTTAACTCAAAATTTGAGCTAGTGCTTTTTTTATTTTTAGTCGCTTTTGCTGTTGCGACGTTTTGTGCAGCTGCAAATATTGTGATTGTCAGCGCTAATAAAAACAATTTTTTCATAGAAAATTCCTCCAATATTTTTTTATATTTAAATTATAGTATAATTTTATAAAAAAATCACGAAAAATTTTGGATTTTTATAAAAATTTTCTTTTATATTTTGGCTTTATTCCATTCATAGTAGCTTTGATTTAAGCTATATGCGCAAAAACCGTTGTTAGTCAATATTTTTGCAGCAATATTGGCATAGGCGCAGTTTCTTCCACGGCAGTAGACGATTATTTTTTTATCTTTTGGCAAATCTTCCAAGTTTTCTTCTAGCATTTTCATTGGGATATTTATCGCATTTTCAATGTGCTGTGAATTAAATTCATCTTCTGGTCGCAAGTCAATTATTACAACATTTTCTTCTTCAACCATTTTTTGCGCTTCTTCAACAGTTAAAATTTTTGTTTTGCAACATTTTTCGTAAAATTCATCGTGAATTTTTTGTACATCGGAAAGCTGCGTTTCACCGACATTTATCAGAAGATAAACCAAATCGATAATTTTTTCATTGGCAATTTTATAGACGACAAAATTTTTCTTTTTTTCACAAGAAACCAAATTTCCATCTTTCAATATTTGCAAGTGGCGAGAAGTGTTTGCAATTGTCATCCCAGTTTCACGAGCAATTTTTTCCACAGTTTTTTTCCCTTGCGAGAGCAAATCCAAAATTTCAATCCGCTTGTCACTTGACAGACATTTCCCAATTTTTGACAGTCCGCTGTAAAGGCTGTTTTTGTATTTTTCACATAATTTATCCATAATTAACCTCTTTTTTATATGCCGTTCGTTATTTATACATACTTGTCAAATCAAGGAATGATGAAAGCCTAGAAAAATAAGAAGGGCAGCCAAGGCTAGATAACCAAACAGGACTAGCCAGCGCTGAGCAGGTTTAAAGGCATTGCTTGAGCCTTTGACAGGAAGAATGACCGCGCAGAGTATGCCGCCAATCAAACCGCCCAAATGCCCCGCCAGGCTGATACCAGGCATGAAACTAAAAATGATATTGACCACAATCAAGGTCATATAAGACTGCCCCAGCTGCTGAATATAGCTGTCGCGAACGACATAGTGCAGGGTCACGATAGAGGCAAAAAGTCCAAACAAGGCTGTAGAGGCTCCTGCTGACAGAGTATCCGGACTGAAAAAGAAGACAAAGATATTTCCCATCAAGCCAGACATCATATAGAGCAGAAAGAAATTTCGCGAGCCAAAAATATCTTCTGCCTGCCGTCCAATAAAATAAAGAGTAACAGTATTTACCACAAAGTGCTCCAAGCCAATATGCACAAAGATAGCAGAAATGAGACGCCATATCTGAGTAGGATACATGATAATAGTCGGAGAAAACACTGCTCCAAATTCAAAGACAGTTTGTTCTTCAGCATAAGAAAAACCACGTAAAATAAGCATCCCCACAAAGACAAGTGTTGTTAGAATTAACAAAACACTGGTCACAGGATATTTTTTATCGTAGATGTAGTTCATAAATCAACACTTCCTTTACTGCTATATCGTGATAATTAGGCTCAAAATCAGACTTTTGAAAACTATAGATGCTGCTGATGGATGCTCCTGCAAAATCAGCCAGATAACGGTCATAGTAGCCACCGCCGTAACCGATCCGAAAGCCTTGAGAATTGAAGACCACACCCGGCACATGAATCAGATCAATCTCCGTCTTCTCCACAGCCTCTTCGC
>ERZ773022.1126-NODE-1126-length-18993-cov-3.433520_pt1 | contig 18993 bp, 16 predicted proteins | sample MGYA00580839_ERZ773022 | MGnify/ENA primary metagenome ERZ773022 (study PRJEB29015, sample SAMEA2738020) | human oral metagenome | biome: human oral; feature: human-associated habitat; material: dental | place: China | collected 2044 ... | reverse complement strand
CAATCCTTGAAATACACTGCTGATATTCTCTTTTTCAAAATCTTCAAATTTTTCAACTGAATTTTTTGCAAACTCGTATATAGCTGCATTACTATCTCCTTTAAAGTTCAAAGCTATATATCTTTTGAATTCCTCAAAAAATTGTTCTTTTCTTTCACATGACTTATATGCAACATTTAATCTCATCGCACATGATGCGGAAATATTTCTATTTTTTTTCAGATAACCTTCTGCTGAACTTATAGCAAAGCTTTCCCCTTCTTTAATAATGCTTTTTAGTAATACTTTGTGCCTTATACCTCCCGGGAATATGCTCTTGTTCTCTGCATTCTCTTTAGTAACAATTTCTGTTTCCTTATCAAATTCCACCTCATCGGTTCCAACTTCTCTAACTATATACCTTCCATAGCCTTCATTGTTCAATATACCTATATAGCCTTCCGATAACTTGATTTGCTCCGCTTCAATCACAAGTTGTGTACCCTTGGCAAAGGCAATATAATTTTGCCTTGGCATTCCCCATTTTTTATTATATCCTCCTATTTCCAAGGTATCGGTATATAGTTCTTTAATATCCTCCGGATCACAATTTACTATTTTTGAAACTTCATTTTTTAACTCATTTATATCTGATCGGTTGCAGGCAAAATCATCAATTATTATTGCATCTGACAAAAGTTCAAATACTGCTTTTTTCACACAAGAATTTGTCTCATTCTCTTTTCTCTTATCAAAGGATTGAATATTGATTACGCACTTGCCATGCTCGGCACTTGTTGCAGCCCCGATATGCATTATACCTTTATCGGCATTTATAATATCCACTATTACTTTTATATATTCTTTATCGGCATGAATATGACCAAAAAAATAATGTCCTTTGCTCATACACTTTACTGTATACAAAAGTTTTTGTTTTTTAAGAAAATGATAATTAACAAGGGTATCAATATCCGGCTTTGATATTGTTTTGTTATCTTTTTTTCTATAATATCCGGATGTTCTGACATACTGAACCCCCTTTTTGATTTCATATCCGTCTGCAAGGCTAAAAAGTTTATCCGGATTTCCTTTTTCCGCTACCATTCCAAGCGGCATGGGGTATGTTTCCTCAACCATACTGTTTGTAGGGTATGCCATACTGAATTTTACATTATCCAGTAATTCATTTACACTTATTCCATAGTTTCCCTTCGCTATTCGATTGGCAAAATACCCCTGTAAAGCAGTTCCCGTAATATATGAATTTTTCAAGATAATATTATCTTCATTTTTTATAATATATGATATCGTATCTATCTCTTGATCGGGTACACGAAAATTCTCATATTTTTCGTTTTCCTCATCCTCCGATAGTTCACATCTTACTTCTCCGTAGCCTCGATTTCTACCTACTCCCATATTACGCAAAAGTTTACACGCATCGGCAATAACAGTAAATTCATCAGAATCTTTTGAAAAATCCATTTCGATAACTGCCTTAAACTCTATACCCTTAGGAAACATACCTACTATTCTTAAAGAATGTTCCTTTGCGATTCCGTTATCAATGGCAGTTGAATATCTGTTTACCGTATATATCTCTTCTATTGAGGTAGGTTTAATTATTTTCCTTTGGTCATCTGTCAAACATTCCAACTCTTCTTTCAATTCATTTATATTGCTAAGTTGTGCATTACCGACTCTTATATTTCCCTTAAAATAACCTGTTCCGAATATCTTTTCCGACATACCTTCTGCAATATATCCTCTTTCCTGCATAAACTCAACTTTATCACGCAAAAGTCCCTTTAATCTTCTTCCGTATATGATAGGAAATCCGTTTTTATCGTAAGTCGAACTTATATCTTGTCTGATTCCGTCACCCTCACCTGTACCGCAGCACATATCAGACAGTAGTTTGATTTTTAATATATATCTAAGCATTTTCTTCCTCCATAAGATCAATTACATCCAATGCATCAAAATATATAGCTACATTATCATTACTGAATACATCCTTAATTCCATCACCGCTGATTCCTGCTTTATTTCTGCTTAAAATTAATCTGTAGCAGTTTTTAGCCTCATCTTTTCCCAAGGAATAGCTGTTTCTTAATTCTTTTAATTTGTTTCTTGCAATTTCACCTGATATAATTTTATCTATTATATTCTTAAAACTTGTATATCTATGCTGTGATAATTCTTCGTTATCTGAATAGAAATATGGTCTTGCATGAAGTTTATATTCCGTGTTCTCATCTATAAAAGTATATTTTTCTTTTCTATAGCTTGCTACTTCTGAAGTCATACCGCTTCTTATTATCTGGAAATCCATACAGGATGTATCTTCAGATATAAGCTTTTTCTCACTTAACTCTTTTAATAATATTTTTGCGGATTTACATAACTGTTCGGCATAGTCATATGCTGTATCAAAGGGGAATTTATTATGCACAAAGGCTATTCCCGCTCCTGCCGATACCCCCATGTTTCTATTGGTAATTTCAGGATATTTAGTTTTATTATCTATTACTTCTTCTTTCAGTTTTTCCATATATACTGACACAAATTCCAAAGCTCTTCCGGCTTCCATAACTGCTGTCAGATCATCACCGTCCCTGATAACCAGTCTAAATGGCAGCGGATTTTCTTTGCTCATTTCAGTTTTTATTTTTTCCTCATATATCCTGTCTAAGGTTGCAATAAGTGCATTCTCATATATTGTATCAATTTCTATTGACAACTTTTTCATATGTTCCAAACTGTTTCTTACTGTATTTTGCTCATCTTTATCCATGGACTTGATCATTTTTTGGATTTTCTTACCCATGCTGTTTCCGTCAATATGAATAATTGCAAGAAAACTCTTTTTATCACCTTCAGTAAAGTATTGGTCAAACTGATCTGCAAAATCATACTTGTCCAACTTCCCCATATCTCTGTCTTTATTTATATGCTTTTGAAATATACTTGCTGCACATACTTCCTTCTTTTTACCACTGAAATTTACTATTATAGGCTCTAAAGTATTAACATCCTGAGCATTTATAGAAAAACCTCTGACTGTACTGACAGCAGTGTGTTCCCTTTTAAATATTGCCATTCTTTTCATTAACTCATCATATATTTCCCCGTATTTTTCTCCGGCTGTATCCAAACTCTTAATCTCAATACTTGCATAACATAAGCGTATATTTCCGGCGGTTAATTTATACACTTCTTTTTGCATTTCCCTATTTATTTTTTCCATGGTATCAGAATCTTCATAAAGTACCATGGCATTTCCACCGCCTATATATACTATGTTTCCTTTTATATCTTGTGAAAATCGATCTGCCTTATATCCCTCATTCTTCCATTCTTCATGATTTTCTTTCCCAAGTAATCTCGGCAAACATTTATACATAATTTCATGTACTATATTAGAGCCACCCATTTGTTCTTTGAGTTTACCTGTTGAGAAAATAAACTTTTGTATACCGCTTATATCATACATTGCCAAGTACATACCTTACCTCCTCTATAATCCCAGTTCTTTTTTTAATTCCATAGATTTTTGAATATATTTGCTAACAGTCTGTCTGCTTATTATCTTTCCCTCTGTAATACCGCTTTCATAAAAATATTGACGTAAATTTTCCTGCATCTGTTCCAATTTTATTTCTTGTCTTATATTAGCTATAATAATACTATATAAATCATAAAAGTCTTCTAATCTACCTTCCTTCAGAAATACAACCAGTGTTTTCCTAATAATAGAATAAATTCTATGTTCATTTTTTAAATACAGATCCATATCGGTATTATATCCGGCATCTACCCCTATAGTCTTTTTAGATTCCATATCTCTTATAATATTGTAGCTTAAAATAGATTGATATATACTCATTTTTTTATCAAGGGCAGTCTCTGCCTCCAATATATCTTTCTCATCATTTTTTCCAATATGCATATTACCCCGGAAAATTTTTAATAATGCCTCAAAAATCCTATATCCACTTTCCTTATCTATAAAACTTTCCTCGATACTACCAACTTTTTTCACACTATTTATGTATGTATTTTCATTATCTTCTATATTATGATAATTTGATAACTCATTATCATTTCTAATCTGTTTTTTATTTGTTTCAGCTTTTTTATACTTTAGCAGCGTAACTATATATGCATTAAAAGAGTTATTTTTTTCAAAATCATAGCACTTTTCACTCTTCGGATTTAGAGCAATACATAAGATATCGTTTAGGTTATCATGACACAGTTTTAGTTCCTCAGACATATTACCAGCCGTTTCATCGGTTTTATAAATATTGATTCCATGCTGTTCAACCACTTTTAACCATAGTACATCCATTATATGTTTCAGTTTATCTTCTATTTCTTTATTTTCTGTATCCCTGATATATATCTTTTGTAACTTCGACCACTCTCTTGCTGCTATATCTATGTCTTTCATACTCTTCAAACAAAAGTATAAATAATCCATAAAAGTTTTCTTGTGCTCATAAGCTGCTACACCTTTTTTATTTATTTTTAGGATGTAATCTAATTTGCTTTTATATAAATCACACGGATATCTTTCGGGAACTCCTTCATTCTTGAAGTATATAAACTCATATACTTCTCCCAAAATTTCATCCTCCAAAGGTCCTATAACGAATTCCTCACTTAATAGAATATCTTTTATTTCAGAACCCAATAAATATTCTCCACTGCTAAATCTTTTAATCTTTTCTTCTATAATATCTATTAATCCTGTATGCTCCATCATAAAACCTCCATATAACCTATTCGAAGAATGTCTGTCTGATTTTTTTCAATTTTGTTACCGGATCTTTTTCTCCTGCATTGGCAAATTCCATAAAAAGTGCATTTGTGTAAAATAAAGATGTTAAGTCATAAATCATAGCTTCTCGTGTGCCCGAATAAAGACTTCCATATATAATAGCTCCGATCTCTATGTTCATCTTTACTTTATAGGCATAGTTAAGAGCCATAAATAACATCATAGGCATAGGTTTTGTTCCGAATGTTATACAGGTGTATAATGTTTCGTTATCATCAATCTCGCTTAAAATATCCTCAAATAACTTTAAATTTGAATCCATTGTTTGATCACTTACAGCTTTTACAATATTAATATGTTCAATATCAAGAAATTTCAAGCCCTTTTCTTCTTTAATCTCTGTTAGCTCCGATTTGAAAATTTTTTCAAAATTATATACAGCAGCTTCGCTTTCCGTATTCATAATTACAATAATTTTAATTGTATCTTCCGGATCCGCATAAGAATTTATTGCATTAATGATAGGAAAACTGACTTCTTTACCATAATATAACTCCTTTGTTTCAGGTGCTAAATAAATAGATTTTTTCAATGAACCCTTAGCTTGCTCAGCAATTACTGTAATAAATGTTTTTGTGTTTCTCATAAATACACCCCTTATTAAACTGTAATTTTTCTGTTTTTCACATCTACTTAATTTAATCGTTATTTTTTATATATAATAATATCGTATTTGATATGTTTTTTCCATATAATTTTGTAATATTTTTTCCTCCTTTTATATCAAACATTATTTCTTGGTAATAATTTTAACAACAGCTTTAACAACTAAATCAATCGCAACTTTTTTTACAACAGTAACTATAATTTCTTGCATTGTATTTTCTCCTAAGTTCTTATTTTATACCTTTACAATAGTTAAATACTTATATTTATTGCTACACTAATTGTATCAAAATCTATTTATTTATTATCACCTCCTTTACATAATCTACTACTGCAATAATAACACGCTTTAATAACTCCTTTTTCCAATCTTTCATTATCTTTTCTCCTTAGAATTCAAATACTGTATTTACTTATATATCTATAATTACTGTTACTTACTTCTATGTTAACTTTTTAAGCTATTTTTTACCACCTCCTTGACTACTATACAAACAACTGTAACAAAAAACTTTTTTACTAATTCCTTTTGCCATTCTTTCATCATGGTTCCTCCTAATAGATCAATTTTTTTCCTATGTAAATATAATTAATCTCAACAGACTTCATGTTAACTTTTTTATTATTTATTTTCTATTACCCTTTATACACTTCTATAAAATAACTAATATTAAATACCATGAATAATGTTAAGTATTAAATATAATTTTATATATTATGTCTTACTCTAATAGCTCCCATACCTATAGATGTTTTAATGCCGACACCTGAATATTCACCAAATTCTGATAACATATGTACTAAATTTATAATTTGTTTTGGAGCATTTATCATATATATAAGTTCTCCATAAAAAGCAGGAATCTTAACGCCTTCAAGTGAAAAGTTTGTACTCTGCAAGTGATAATTATTTAGTTTAACCATATCCTCCAATAGTGGTAAAAAATCATTTAATGTAATACCTATATCTTTAGAAAAGCAATTATATTTCATCATCAAACTTTGAAATATTAATCTTGGAGTCGGATAAATCATATATCTGCCACTATGCTTAAATGAAGCCGGTGTAAGAAATTTAAAAGCAATACAAGGTGAATTATTTGCCATATAATATTCTTCTATCAGTTCATCATAACTCTTACTATCAATACTGATATTTTCAACCTTTAAAATCTCTTTCCTGTGCTTTAATACAACACTTTCTATACAACTAAGTTTATCTATAATTTCAACTCTTGATTTTTCATCCAAAGTGTTAATTACCCATATAAGTTCTTCACCATTTTTTATTATGTATTGGCTGTATGGATTTAATTGCATATTATGTATTTCCTCTGAAAATTCAGTATCTATTTTTTCCATCAAAAAACCTTGTAATATTGAACCTATATTGGCATTATATGTTTTATTATTGTTAGGTTTTAATCTTATTTTTAATTTTGTAAGCATATCTTCTCCCTCTTTTATGTTTTAATCACCCTTTTCAAAAAGCAGTTTTATTTAACCAAATCATTTAATACTCTTATAAATTCTTTTTTTACTACCTTCGATCAACTTATATAATAATTACTTTTAGCTGCCTTATCGGTGTGTACAAATATACTAGCATATTAAAAATTAAATTAAAACACATATCTTTACTTTACATTTGCCAACACTTTTTTTATCATAAAATATATGATATACTAGTATTGTTAGATATTTTTACCCCCACTTTTATTAGGTGAATTTATAAATAAAGAGGAGAGTTTTATGAGTTTTGATGAAAAACAAGATATATATATGCCACTTAGTGTTCGCTTGGTTTTAGAAAATGATGCTGAACTGTTTGAAGTATTAAAAAAAGATACTCCCAATAGGGTAATGCAGATCAATTTAAACTACTTTATAAATATAGCAATCAAACAGTATTATAGTACTTATAAAAATGAACAGGAAAATTATAATAAACGCCTTTTAGACATATTTAAAAACCTAAATATTGATGAAACAACTTCAAAACAAGCAATACAAGATATAAATACTCTATTTAAAACTTCATATACAAAGGAAAAAAGGAAAAAAGAAAAAAAATTGGAGCGTACATTCTTTAAAGCTACAGAAAAAGTTGGTACTAAAAGTATATTAGCTGATATATATAATGAATCTAAAATCAATAATTATTCAATTTCGGGATACTTATGTAACTTACTTACTTCATATTCTCAAAAACCTATATATGAAAGGGAAAGGATAATATTTAAACAAACCTATGAAAGACTGCTTGAATGTTGTAAAAATAAACACAGTATTACTTTTCTCAATTCTATAAACGGTGAAGTTAAAACCGTTATACCTTATGAAATCTGTGTCAGTAAAGAGGGTATGTTTAATTATCTGCTCTGCTATGAATACAATGATATGAGTGAAACCGGCTTTAATATATACACTTATAGAATCAATAGAATCAATATAAGCAGTGACAATGAGCATAATAATATTTTGACCCAACAACAGCAAAAAATGCTTACAAACATATTCAATTCAATGAAAAAACATAATGTAGCTTATTTTATGAATAAAAAAGAGGAAGATAAGACATATGTCAAATTAAATAAAGCCGGCATCTCTTCTTTTAAACAAATATATTTCGGCAGACCCAAGCCTTATAAAATAGTTCCAATACCTGACAGTACTGATTACCGCTACTATTTCAACTGCTCACAATACCAACTATACCTTTATTTTCGCAGGTTCAATGCCGGTGAAGCCTTTGTCGAATATCCGAAGGAGTTGCAGGATAAAATACGCATTTTCCATGAAAAATCATTGGATACCTATAAAAGCGGAATTTTATCTAATGATTAATAGTATTAGGCTTTTTTAACTTTCCCGTTATCAAAGCCTATTTTTAACATGCCTTTTATCTATTACTTTTTTCTAATTACTATTGGTCTATAAAAAATAAATTATTGCATCTTAGCTCAAATAGTGTTACAATCAAAATGAACCTTGTTCATATTGAAAGGTAAATATATGAATCCAAAAGTTACGTCCAAAGAAGAATTAATAGAGATAGGTAAACAAATAGTAAAAGAAGAAGGAATCGGCGCCTTAAATATCCGAAGTTTATCGAAAAGATGCGGTATTGCAAGCGGTTCTGTATATAACTACTTTTCCTCAAAAGAAGGACTTATGCTATGTATCGTAGAGTCTATATGGGACGAGATATTTGATTTTAATACTCTTAACTCCAAGAAAAATACAGTTTTACTGGTTGAAGCTATGTTAAATGCTATTGAAAGCGGTAAAAAATCCTATCCTAATTTTATAGCCATTCATTACCTGAATTTTAATAAAGAAAACCTAAACCAAGACAAAAACAAGATGCTTTTATATTTTGAAAAGATAAAAAAGCTTTTGAAGTCTTCTTTGTTAAGCAGCAATGCCAGGACTTTAGGAAAAAATATAGACTTAAATGACTTTGTTGATATTTTATTTAATTTAATAATCAGCCAGTTTTTCATGTCTATTGATAAAAAAAGTATTATAGGAATAGTAAAAATATTTATAGGAGAATAAGAATGAGAGTGTTTTTTGAAAGTATATTTGATATACTATACTTGATTACAGTTATATATATTGGGGTTAAACTCTATACAAAGACTGATTCAAGCAGTATGAAATTATTCGGTATTATGACTTTAATACTTGGAGTAGGGGATTCTTTTCATCTGATTCCGAGAGTTATCGCACTTGTTTCGGGTAAGGGCTTTGAGTATTATGAAATGTATCTTGGCATAGGTAAATTTGTAACTTCTATTACTATGACCGTCTTTTACGTTATTTTGTACTATATTTACCAAAACAGATACCATGTAAAAGAGCAACAAAACTTGACCTTTGCTATCTATCTTTTGGCAATAGCAAGAATTGGCATCTGCCTGCTTCCTCAAAACGAATGGTTAAAGTATAGGCAGCCCTTAATTTGGGGAATTCATCGCAATATTCCTTTTCTCATCTTGGGTATTATTATAATAATTTTATTTTATAAGGCTGCAAAATTAAACAATGATAAAGCATTTGGCTATATGTGGCTTGCTATCACACTAAGCTTTGGATTTTACATTCCGGTTGTATTATTTTCAGGTATCAATGAAAATTTCGGCTTGCTGATGATACCTAAAACCGTGGCTTATGTTTGGATAGTGTTAATCGGTTATTCTTACTATATGAATGGAGTTCCAAATGACAGTAAATAAGGTTTATCTGCTTCTAATTTGCGGTATAGTGTGGATTATTGCAGGTTTTAATGTTTTTAGAATAGGTTTTACAAATTACACATTATATATAAGTCCTCTTAGTATTATTTTATCCGCCCTGGTTTTTTTTATATTTTTATTTGTGATATTTTTAAAAATCGTAAATAAGCATGAAAAACGCATTATGCAATATCAAAAAAAGGAGTTTATACTAAAATTTTTTGATAAAAAATCTTATATCTTAACATCATGTATGATAACTGTAGGCATTGTTTTAAGGCAGTTCCTACCGCTAAGGTTTATTGCCGTATTTTATACCGGACTGGGGCTGGCACTCGCATTTGCGGGCATTAAATTGTTTATCCGTTTTCTGGTGCTGAGGAAAAGTTAAATTATACACATCAAACAGCTTAAGCGTAGCATACGCTACGCCTAATTTTTTTGATATACACACTCATAAAAATATTCAGAGTTTTTGCTATGCTTATTTTGCGAACTATGCAACGGATATAAACGATACTTTAGTGGCTCTATCTTTATTATTTATAATCCAATTTTTTCCTTGCCCCTAAATTGGAACCATAAATTGAAACTTCGACATTTCAGCTAATAAAATCATTATTTTGTTAGCTGAAGTATCAATTTTTTAATATACTGACACAATTTTGAGTGTGGGAAGTTTGAGTTATAACTATTTATATATTGATTTTTCAAATACCCCCTACTTGCCCCACTCTTTTTTAAACATCATCATAAAACCCACAAAAAGAAAGAGCACACAGACTACCATAGACTTTTCCTTAAATATATCTATGCAAATATTTCCAAGCACAGCCCCTATTATAAAGCAAAGTATTATAAAATAATAAAGTCCCGCCTTTCTCAGATGTGTTTTGCTTTTTTCTTTAAAGAAACTATATAGGTTCTCCGTTCCACTTCTTAAGTTCCCTATGCACATGGTGGTAGCTATTCCGTTGCCATGTATTTTCCTGAAGCTTTCCACCTGCATACCGCAAGCCATAGAGGTTATGGAGTTGGCTATTATATTGTATTCTTGTGGGATAAAACACACACTTAAAAGCAGAGATATTTCTATAAGCAGGGTATACTGCCTCCAGTGTAAAAGTTTTTTATTGTCGGAAAATCCTTTGTTTATTATATATCTTACTGTATCGGATATAAATATTCCAAATGTAAATGCAAGCACAGGCATTATGTATTTAAAAGCCGATTTTATATCGCCTTCTGTAAGTTTTATACCCAGTAAGAGCATATTTCCGGTTTGAGCATTTGCAAATACCTTGCCTCTGCACAGGTAAGAGTAGGCATCCATAAATCCGCCTGCAAGTGCCAAAAATATTCCTATTTCAATTGTTTCCGATGTCTGTCTTTTAACTCTCTCGTTCAATTTGCTTCCCCTTAAAATCATACTTTATATGGGATATATTTTATCACCTTTATATGTCAATGCAAGGTTTCGCACATTTATATTGTTACATTAAAGCCGGTTTGGTGCATTACTTATAAAAAGCATCCTCTTTAGTATAGTTAGCGTCCTGTCCCAAATCAGTCTTACTGTCTAATAACTCGGGCAGTGTAATCTACACAAGAAAATGCTTTTTATATTTATTTTTATATTTTAGAATTCTACCGTATCCAAAACATTCTTAAGTGTGTTGGCAGACTTTATAAGCTCTTCTTTTTCAGTATCACTTAGCTTAATAGGAACAACCTTTTCAACCCCTTCTCTTCCCACTATAGCCGGAATGCTGAGAGCTACATTCTCTATGCCATATTCACCTTTTTGTATGGATGATACCGGCAGTATTGACTTCTCATCCCTTATTATAGCTTCACAGATACGCCTTACAGACATTGCGATTCCGTAATAAGTTGCATGCTTTTTCTCTATTATTTCATAGGCACTGTTTTTGACCTCTTCCAAGATTTTTTTCATGGACTCTTCATGTTTAAAATAACCCCTCATCTCACAAAAGTCGTTAAGCGGTATACCTGATACATTAGCACTGCTCCATGCCGCCATCTCACTGTCTCCATGCTCTCCTATAATAAAAGCATGAACGCTTCTGTTATCTACATCAAGATGCTCCCCAAGCAAATATTTAAGTCTGGCAGAGTCAAGTACCGTACCTGAGCCGAACACACGACCTTGTGGAAGTTTGCTTAACTTAGCTGCAACATAGGTTAATATATCCACCGGATTTGCAACAATTAAAAGTATTCCATTGAAATCCTGCTTTGCTATCTCAGGTATGATTGATTTAAATATTTCCACATTCTTCTTCACCAGATCCAGTCTTGTCTCTCCGGGCTTTTGACCTGCACCTGCCGTTACTATAACAATTGCTGCATCCGCTATGTCTTCATAGCCTCCTGCATATATTTTCATAGGCTTTGCAAACGGAAGCCCGTGGCTTATATCAAGTGCCTCACCTTCTGCCCTGTTTACATCAGCATCTATTAATACCATTTCTGAAAAAAGTCCGCTTTGCATAAGAGCAAAGGCTGAACTTGAACCTACAAAACCGCAACCTATAATTGCCACTTTCCTATCATTTACCTTTGACATACTTTTGTCCTTTCCTAAAACAAATGCTGCTGTAATAATTGCAGCAAGCAACATAGTGTATAGTATTGCTGATAATCCGATCTTATTGCTACTTTGTTAATAACACACAGCTGTTAACCTATAATTTTTTTCACCTCTTTCTTAAGTGCCGGCACTACCTCCTGCTCAAACCAGGGGTTTTTAGCCTGCCATATAATATTTCTGGGGGAAGGATGTACTATAGGAAAGAAACTCGGCAAATATTCCTTATAAGCGGATACGGTTTCAGTCAAGGTCTTTTTCTTATGCCCCGCAAGATAATAATTCTGTGCATAGCTTCCTACCAGTATACTCAGACTTATATTTTTATAATGCGAAAGTATTCTCTCATGCCACTTTTTTGCAAATCCCTTTCTTGGAGGCAAATCACCGCTTTTACCCTTGCCGGGATAATAAAAGTCCATAGGTACTATACCTATTAAACCCGAGTTATAAAAGATATCCTCATCTATACCCATCCAAGCTCTAAGTCTTTTACCGCTCTGGTCATCCCAACATTTACCGCTTTCCATAGCTTTTACTCCCGGAGCCTGACCTACTATAAGTATGCGTGAGTTGTCCTCTATATGAAATAAAGGCTTTTGCCCCTGTTTAGTAAATTCAAGGTTCTGTTCGTCAGACATAATTTCTTTTTTTAATTTTTCAATAAATTCATTCATATAGACTCCTGTGTTTGTTGAATAAATAGCTCTAAATACTTTCATAATTTCTGATTATCTTTTCAACTATATTCAAATTAATATTAAGACTTGAAGATATTTTCTGCTTATCCATTACCTTATCATAAAGCTTCAATATTTTTGTACTGTTTTCATATCCTTCTTCTCGACCAAGTTCAATTCCTTCTTTCAGTCCAGTCTCTCTATTTTCTCTATCTCTTTGGAACAGTGTCATATCAACCCGCCTCCTAAAATTGAGTAAACAATTTATTTTAATAAATCCCTATAGCTACAATAAGATAAGTCTTATATTTAATTTAAGTATAGCATACGGCATATAAAAAAATCCACGTCTTATACAAATAAAAGAAGTACAGGGCGAGTTTTCAAAAAATCAATATTATTTTTTAGAAGAACAGCAACGGACCGAAGATCCTAATCAAATCTCCGGTCCGTTTATTTTTTAATCAACTATATATTGATATCTTTATGCACTTATCAAAACTCTACTCAATATATATAATCCACTAAAGTCAGAGCACCGGCTCTACTTCAAAAAATCCTGATAAAGATTTATAGTATAGTCCTTTACTCCCACTACCTTACCGTCTCTAAGATATATCCTCGGTATTCTCTTGCTCCAGTCGCAAGAAAGCTCGTATGAGAATCTCATGCTTAAGTCTCCTAAAAGCTCTGCTGTGATAACCTCATCACCGTCTCTTCCGAGTATGGTCACTTCGTCACCTATCTGAGCCTGTGGTATATCGCTTACATCAACCATGAACTGATCCATACATACTCTTCCGGTTATAGGAGCCTTTTTACCACGTACAAGTATATAGCCCTTATTACTTAAAGTTCTTGGATATCCGTCTCCGTAGCCGAAAGATATGGTAGCTATCTTTTTCTTCTCAGGCAGTGTGTAGGTTGCACCGTAGCCTATGGTCTCGCCCTTATCAACTTCTTTTATATGAGTGATCATAGACTTTATAGTCATGACCTGCTTAAGCTCAACACCCTCCATATCCATATCATTATCAGGCTTGATTCCGTAAAGCACTATTCCGGCTCTTACCATATCAAGTGAAGAACCTATATTTCTTACAGAACCGGCTGAGTTGGAGATATGCCTTATCTTTGGCTCTACTCCCTCTTTCTTAAGAAGCTCTATAAATTTTTCAAGTCTTTCAAACTGTTTTAATGCACAATCCCTGTCAGGGGCATCCGCTTTATACATATGGCTGAATACTCCCTCAACCTCTAAGCCTTCAAGTTTTGATATTTCCTTTACTTCTTTTGCGGCTTCCTCATCATATCTGCAACCTATTCTGTTCATTCCGGTATCAACCGCTATGTGTACATAGGCTTTTCTGTTTTGTGCCACAGCCTCTTTTGATATAGCCCTTGCCTGCTCCATGGTAAATATAGTTGCTCTTACTTCATGCTTAACTATATCTCCATAATCAAACTCAGGTACAGGTCCCAGTATAAGTATTGGCTTGTATATATTATGATAATATAAATTAAGTGCCTCGGCAGTAGTTGCCACTGCTATAAAGTCCACATATTCCTGTAATGCCAAAGCTACCGGTACATCTCCATGCCCGTAAGCGTCAGCCTTTACCACTCCGGTAAGTTTTACTCCCTTTGGTACATTGTCTCTTATAGCCTTAATATTATGTACTACCGCATCCAAATCCACCAAAGCCTTGGCTCTTTTATACCTATCCATAAGATTTTCTCCTTTATCGTCATTTTCTTGATATACCTGACACGCATTAGGGTGCTGTATTAAATACAACACCCTTTAAGCAAAACTTTATTCATACACCCTGTCTACATATTTACTGGTAAATGCTGCAAGTAAAGCACCGTAGCTAAGTCTGAACTTAACTGTATCTCCCAATTTATAATTTTTATCTGAATGTGTCAGGTTAACTATTGTGTGGTCTGAACTTGCACCAAGTACTTTAATTTTCTCATCTACAGGCATAAGTCCGTCAAGTACCATATCCTGTCTGCCAAATCCCAGTATACCTCTCTTTGCTATACCCTCATCATCATAATGTGGTACCTGTCCGAAAGCATCAACTCCTATTTCACCTATAGGGTAAGTAGGCTTATTCTTTATCTCTGCAAGCTGACCCTCAAGAAGTACGGCATCATTTGCGGTACCTTCCACTCTGTTGCCGTAAGCAGTCTCATTACCGAGGATAAATGCCTCTCCTATTCTAAGGCTTGTAATACCCTTAGGAAGCTCGCCTCTGTCTATAAGATATATTGAGCTTGAGTTTCCTCCCGATACCATAGGAAGTTTGAAGCCAAGCTTCGCCTCTATCTTCTCAGCTATTTTAACAAGTCTTGAGAGATTGTCATTTTTAGGAATTATAGCACCGTAGCAGGTAAGGTTTACACCTACACCGTGAAGGTCTATATTCTTAAGTGAATTGATTTCTTCGGCAACCTTAAGTATCTCTTCTTCATTTTCGTAGAAAATACCCTCTCTTAAGTCGCCAAGGTCAACCATCAGTACCACTTTATGAGTCTTACCCTGCTTTTGAGCCTCTTTATCCATCTTTCTTATGGTCTCTATCTCTGAGTTAAGGCTTATATCTGCATATTTTATGACTTCTTCTATCTCGCAGTCCTGCACGATTCTAAGCAGGAGTTTTTTAACGGGTAAGTCCGCATATGACTTAATATTGGCAATTCTTGCATCTGCAAGAAAGTCAACACCCTCATCAACCACAGTTTCAACGATTTTTCTGTCAGCAGTAAATGATTTGGTTACTATGCCCATCTCAAGTCCCGCCTTGCTTGTAAGTGCTCTCATGGCTCTTACATTCTGTCTGATTTTTTCTAAATTAATTACCAGCCTCGGATACATCTTCTTTTCTCCTCTTCTTCGGAAGTTTTATTCTAAGACTCTTTGCCAATAGTTTGAGTGCAGCTTCCTCATGTGCCTTTGACAGTACTCCCAAAGATGCCATGATATAATCATTTTCCACTAAGATCTCAGCCTCAGGGTGTGGATATAGTTTCATACCCGATTCATTATCCATAGCTATCTTTCTCATGATCTCAACTCTGTTAGGCAGTCTGGTAAGTGCTCCACCTGTTCCTATTATATATTTAACCTGTGAAAGATCCTTACCCTCCGCAAGGCTGCTTCTTCCTGAAGGTCCGTATACATATCTTATCCTTCCGGCATGACGCTCAACCGCCTTAAGCACCGCTTCAAGTGTCAGTCTTTCAACAAATTTAATTTCATCTTCATTCTTAGGTATGGCTTTATACTCTGCCATAACCTTGTCTATATCTATATTAAGCTCTTCTTTTAACTTATCTTTTCCTATTGTGGCAACTATATTAGGCATATTTACATATACACCGAGATCGCCCTCAACAGTTCTTTTTGCAACCGGCTCCGGATGCACAAGTATTCTTGATATTTCATCAGACTCTACAGTTACGGAGTGTAAGTCGGTAGTTGCACCGCCTACATCAAGTACTATCAAGTCTCCCAAGTATTGATACAAAAGCTTTGCCGCTTCCATAACCGCTCCGGGTGTAGGAACTATAGGTCCGTTTACCATATCTCTTACATGTTCCATTCCGGGAGCATGGATTATATGATCTTCAAAGGCGTCCTGTATAACTCTTCTGCTGGGCTCTACATTAAGTTCATCTATCTTCGGATATACATTATCTACTATATAAAGTCTTTGCCCCGCATGTTTTTCTTCAAATATTAATTGAATCTCTTCTTGATTTTCTATATTACCCGCATATATTATAGGTATGTTTAAGCCGAGGTCGCTGATAAGCTCCGCATTGTGAAGTGCAGTTTCTCTCTCACCGTAGTCCACTCCTCCGGCTATCAATATAATATTAGGTCTTATTTCTTGGATTCTTTTTAAATCAGTTCTTCTAAGCTTTCCTGCCGTTACTTGATGTATTATAGCTCCGGCACCCAGTGCCGCTTCCTTTGCCGCCTTAGCCGTCATATCGTATACAAGACCGTGTACGGTCATCTTAAGCCCGCCGGCAGCACTTGAAGTTGCGAGCATTTCAACATATTCTATCTTATCAACTCCCAAATTCTTAACCAAATCGTCAATTGCTCCCTGAAGACCAATCCTCACATCTCCATCAAGTACCGAGGTAGGAGCCTGTCCCTGACCCACAAATTGCGGGTCAGGACCGGCTATACCGTTGAAAGCATTAACGACGGTAGTAGTTGAGCCTATTTCAGCCACTAATACGTCTATTTTCATAAGTTTTCTCTTGCTTTCCTTATATTAATTAATTTATTTGTTTTGTTCCATTTCTTTTCTCTTCTTAACAAGGAAGGTAGCTACATGCACACCCTTTGATCCTCTTCCGAATCCTGCGTCTACACCCTGCTTTACAGCTATCTCAGGTGTAACCTGTGTACCGCCTGCAACTATCATTACCTTATCACGGATACCCTTCTCTACCGCAAGTTCATGAATACGCTTCATGTTCTTATAGTGGATATCATCATGAGAGATTATAGTTGAAGCGAGTATTGCATCCGCATTAAGCTCTATAGCAGCGTCAACAAGTTTTTCTACAGGTACTGAAGTTCCGAGATAATGTACTTCTATACCGTACTTTTCTATACCGCCGTGCTTAATATCAAGTATCTCTCTAAGTCCTACAGAGTGCTCATCCTCACCTACTGTAGCTCCTACTATTCTCATAGGCTTAGCCTCGATCTCAGCTCTGATGTCCGCATCTGAAAGTACTTCTGGCTCCGGTGGGATTACAAGGTCGTTGATGTCTACTGTAAAGTCTACACGTCCCTTGATCTCTATTCTTGTTCCTTCCGCAGGCTGCATTATCTCTCTTGAAATAACTTCAGGCTCCTGGAGGTTCATCTTCTTAGCTATCTCAAGTCCTGCGAATTCCGCAACACGCTTTGAAGCAGGTAAGAACATGGTAAGAAGTACTGTACCGTCTCCCATCCACTCAACCTCAGGCTTGATCTTGGAAGACTTTCTAAGCTCCTCTGTCTCCTTAAGACGAACATTTACATTGTCATTCTCATCAAGCTCATCTATAAAGATGATCTTATCCGGATCTTCAAATGTACATCCGCCTATAAGTGCAGCAGGATTTTCAATAGCTGCCGGATCATACTGTGCTACATTGTTATATCCGAAGTGTGCGGTTACAGGAGCGAAGTAATCTTCATCTCTTTCATAAACCGTACCTGCACCTACTCCACCTTCTATCTTTCTTGCTATACCGTCTCCGTTACGCTCCGGATAGTTTCCTGAGTCTACGAAGAAACCGTCCTGAACAGCATTGAAGAAACCGCCGATTTCCTTGATCTCTTCAAGGAAGAGTACCGCTCTTTCCTTAATATCTCTTACTCTTTCACGAAGTACGCCGTCTTTCTTAAGCTCTACCATTTCCATCAAGCCGTCCATACCTACAAATACTTGCTTTGCGGTATCAAGAGCCTCTATGTTGTTGATATGCCATGGAACGTTTCTACCCTCGTCAGGTGTGATGGTTGACTGGATATCAGCACTTGTAAGCTTAGATGTAAGTATATTAAGTACGTGTGTTACTGTTGCCTCTCTTACAGATGACTCCATGTATTTTGTATTCATCTGTGCTCTCATTCTATATCTGTGGAAGAACTCTCTAAGTGCCACTGCATATGGCAAGTCAAGATATAGACAAGGTGCAGGAGGTGCTGTAGGAGGAACTGTTGACAAGCAGATATTTCCCGGATTCATACCTACTTTTTCAGAGAACATTGAGTTAAGTGCGTGCTGAACCATAAGCTCAGGCATGACCTTCCATGCTTCTCTTGCCGTAGCGTTAGCATTGTGTGCACCGTCTATCTGTGCCACGTCAGCCCATGTTAAGATCCTCTTTGACTCGCAAGCGTCTACGAATGAACGGATCATATTTATATTTCTGTAAAGCACGTTGTACTGAGCGTCCTGATGGGCTCCGTTGATACCCTCTTCTGCGAACATTACCGCTACG
>ERZ773022.1116-NODE-1116-length-19086-cov-14.284063_pt1 | contig 19086 bp, 12 predicted proteins | sample MGYA00580839_ERZ773022 | MGnify/ENA primary metagenome ERZ773022 (study PRJEB29015, sample SAMEA2738020) | human oral metagenome | biome: human oral; feature: human-associated habitat; material: dental | place: China | collected 2044 ... | reverse complement strand
GGGGCATCATCTGGGACAAGCTCCAGCTCAGATGGAGCCCAGAACAGATTTGCGCATACTTGCGCATGCGTTTCCCGCATAATCAGAGCATGAACCCATGCGTGGAGACGATCTACCAGTCCATCTTCATCCAAGCCAAAGGCGCACTCCGCAAAGAGATCGCTTCCCTCATGCGCCAAGGGCGCACCCGCAGGCGCCCAGCCGCATACTCTCGCCAGGTACGACCACGATTCAAGGACCCCATGGTGATGATCAGCGAACGGCCCGCCAGTGTGGAAGACCGGGCGCTGCCTGGACACTGGGAAGGCGACTTAATCATCGGAGCCAAAGGACAATCCGCGGTCGGCACACTCGTGGAACGCTCGACGCGGTACACGCTGCTGCTCTACTTACCCAATGGGCATACAGCTACTGAAGTCCAAGATGCCATCATCGACAAGCTCGCAGACGTGCCCCATTCCTTGCGCCTGTCACTGACCTGGGACCAGGGAAGCGAGCTGGCCCAACATCGCAAGATCGGTTCACAGCTGGGCCTTGACGTGTACTTCTGCGATCCACACTCACCCTGGCAACGCGGCACCAATGAGAATACGAATGGGCTCCTGCGCCAATACATGCCCAAAGGAACCGATCTGTCACTCCTGACCGAAGCGGACCTGGACGCCATCGCCGACCAGCTCAACGACCGCCCCCGCAAAACGCTAAACTGGGACACACCCAAGCAGCGACTTGAGCTGCTACTCAGGGCACAACACGTGTTGCAACCACCCCTAGAATCTGCCCCCCCCGAGTTTGGATTGGGGGGGTGAGCACGAGGTAACCCGTCTATATGATCAGACCTTATTGCGTATGCATATACGCCTTTCTGTACCTGTGCTCTCCGACTGACGAAAAAAGATAGCTAGATAAGCGACGCGCAACTCGATGCAGTGCTTGCTTCTTTCGTTCAAGATACCTGTGAGGTGCTTAGTCAGGGAAAGCCCGCTGAGGGACTTCTTGGCTTATTCGAGGTGGGGTCTCCGGATATCACACGAGCAATACGAGCATTTGTGGATGAGTGTGCTGTGAGCCCTATGTAGCTTCAACGTGTTGAAAGATGAACGCTAAAGGCGGTGCTGCCTATGTTTCATTCAGAACGGACTTGCAACCCAAGATTCTCTTGATCACATTCGACGCCTTAACCGCGCAACTGATGGTGACTATTGCGAAAAACTTGCGGAACTGCGAGCTGCACTTGAAGCGCAGAACGCTCTGTGCCCCGGGATTGTTAATGGGGGCGCGTGAATCGGGCGAATTCCCCCGACGCAAAGCAAGGTTTTGTGCGCAACGCATCCACGTCCTCGGGAAAAGAAACTATTGCGCCTTCTTTCAGAAAATTCTCGATCAATACGCAATAGTGGTAATAAAATCCAACAGAACATATAGCAAGAGCGTGTGAAGCTCTCATTTTATAAGGCTTACAAACCTTGGAATCCTGCGCTTTGATGCGCATGTGTGTGCGAAATAAATCCGCTCGCGATGCGCATCAAAATGTATAAGAAAGCTACAAGAATAGTCGCAGAAATCTTGTAGCTGATGAATAGCTTCGTTAAAGAATCTTTTATTTATGTTCACACCTTGAGTTTTTAGTGTTGAGGAGTAATAGGCCACTCCCTTCCGATCAGCGAAAACAATGTGGGTCTGGCCTATCTCACGTACTCACAAGGAAGATCCTCCGCTATGAAACGCAGATACCTCGTGGGAAGCGTCGGCGCCGCTGCAGCAATCGCGCTCCTTCCCTCCCTGAGCACCTCCCATACCGCGGTCGCTGCCGATGCTGACACAACCTATGGTGCTTCTTTTCCTTATACGCGCTACGAGGCCGAGCGTGGCAGACTTGACCGCGCACACGTCGTCTCGCTCGACGAGAGACTGACTGTTGACAAAATGCTCGACTCGACGGCGATTGAAGCCGGGGAACAGTCCTATGTTGAACTCGAAGGCGAGGGTTCTTCCGTGAGCTTCACTGCTGAAGTTCCTGGGAATGCAATTGATCTTCGATTCACTCTTCCTGATCACAAGGCTGGAAGCGTAGATATTCGCGTTAACGGAGAAAAGGCCGCCACTTTTAATCTCTCGTCAGAAACTGCGTATCAGTATGTTCAAAAGAGTAAGGTCTTTGACGAAGAGAAAGACAAGTTGGCAGGCGAAGGACCAATACATGCGCGCTTCCAATTTGATGAGGTCCACGCTCTGCTCAATCGCCAAGTAAACCCGGGAGACACGGTCAGTGTCGTTCGAACGGGGAGCGAAGGCTATGCCTATGGCATTGACTTTATTGAACTTGAACAGGCTCTTCCTGAAATTCAGCGTCCCGACAATTCGGTGAGCCTTACTGATGATGACCTGACGGTTACGGAAGAAGTGGAACCGGGGAAAATCCAGACTCGTCCGGTTCACGCATGGGCCAACGACGGAAAGGATGACTCCGAAGCTTTCCTAGCAGCCCTTAAGCGCGCATCGGATGAGAAGAAGACCTTGTACATTCCGCGTGGAACCTTCGAGTTTGATCGCCAGCTTGTGGTTCGGCATTCTCCAGATGATAACCATCAGCTGATGATCCAAGGTGCAGGTATCTGGTACTCGAATATCTATTTTACGAAGTCCGGAATTGAAGAGGGCGGAATCCTTCTTGAACATACCTCGCATCACCTGGTATTTCGCGATTTCTACATGGACTCTAACCTGAAGTCTCGTCACGATGAGAATGCGCATTACAAGGGATTCCAAGGCGTCACCAAGAATTCACAGTTTGTGAACCTCTGGATCGAACACTTCGAGTGTGGCTTCTGGATGGGTGACTATGTCAACCAAAAAGACATGCAGTACACCGAAAATATGCTGGTCGATCACTCCCGTATTCGCAATAACTTTGCCGATGGTCTGAACTATTCGCAGGGCAGCCGGGATTCTGCCGTTCGCAATTCCAATGTTCGTGGAAACGGCTACGATGGTCTTGCCTCCTGGTCGAGTCATGCAGAGTCCAAGCCAGGTGATCCAGTTCAATATGTTTCGAATGCTCGTCACACCGACAATATTGAGTTCACGCACAACACGATCGAGCTCGGGTGGCGCGCAGGTGGAATCGGTTTCTTTGGTGGATCCGGCCAAAAAGCAGAGAACAACCTCATCACGGGGAATTTTGAAGGCGCAGGTATCCGTCTCAATACGGTGTTTGGTGGCCACAACTTCGATTGGAACTTGACCTTGAACAAGAGGGCCAGCATTCAGCGCAACAAGATCGTTCGTAGTGGCACTCAAGATGACTACTATGGCGGATCCCGTGGCGCGATTGACTTCCAGGAGATGTTCGGCCGCATTGCTGGCGTTGATCTTTACGACAACATCATCGTGCGACCTTTTGCAGAGGACATTCGTTCGGACTTCGCCTTCACTGACAAAGAGAAGAAGCTTCGCGGCATGAGCATTGGTGACAACCCGCGCAGAGACTGGGATGGCTACGAGCCTCAGCATCTGGTTGTGAACTACGCTCGCGTCAATGGCAAGGTCGACCGCGGCATCCCTGAAGACGCGAACTATGCTCTCTACTGGTGGGACGGAGATCGGGTGAATCCGGTCGATGGAAAGACCCATCGCTACTGGATCCCGAAAGCTGATGGTGTCCAGATCAATGATGGTATGGAGTTCTCGTGGGAAGGCAACAAGAAGGTCTACAACGTCACCCTTGCCGATAATCCTCAGTACCTGCCCATATCTTCCACTCGCTTCTTCGACGACTACAGCTACCAGGGTGAGATGGCTCAATCCTTCCAGGATCCAAACCAGCCTCAGACGGTCATTCGTTTCTGGTCGCATCGCTAAAACCATCGGCATCCGCCGCAATTGGTGAAACTCAGGTGCCCGCGCTGCCCCCAGCGCGGGCACCTTCCCATTCTTCCTGCCCTCTTTCTTGGCTCTTCCCCGTTCCAAGCACTCACTGTTGCCTGAGCACAAAAGTTATCCACAGCCTCGAAGGAATCGCGAGTTATCCACAGAATCGCCACCCTCAAACTCTTCTCCTCATTCCCGCTCTTACTCTCGCTTCAAGCGGAGAAGAACTCTCCGGAAACTGTGAAAGGAAGAACCATGATCGGGAGGCAAGGATATACGCCTGCTGCAAGAAGGTCGGGGCTTGGAAAAGCGGCGCGGCTCCTCGTCTATATCGCGGGAGTCGCAACGGTGAGCGCGCTCGCAATGAGCCAGCAACCAGCACATGCGCTATTTGAGGGCAACGGTCTTTACGTCAAAGGCGTCGGAGCACAATCAGTTGGCGGATTTTGGCTGGGGGCGTATACGGCGCCTCACAACGTTGAAACTCGCTACCCCGTCTGGTGTACGCACATGTGGCGAGCGAATCCGAAACCGCAAGACACCGCCTCGATCAGCGACCTCGGAGAATCAAAACGTTGGGGACCAGATGAAATTGACCTCTCCACCGCGCAGATGGCGTGGCTCCTCGACCGCTATCAAGGAGACCGCCACCCAGAAAACCGTGCAGTACTTTCCTTCCTCATCCACGCAAATTTTGAGGGTGACCAGGCGGGGAAGAACACTCAGGATTCAGTGAACACCCTGGTCGATCGAGTTCGCGAGCAACTCCCTCAGGTCTATGAGAAAGCAAAAGACTACGTGCGCCAGGCGCAAAAGGCGGCTGTCACGACATATGAGAACGGAAGCGTCGAGTCGCGCACGCCTCGCAACGGTTTCCTCAAAGACCTAGGAGTGAAGAATGAGAAGGGGGAGTGGATCCCGGGCCTCAAACTGAAAGTGATGCTCATAGGACCTGCACGCTTCACATCGACGGGTACCTCCCAATGGGAGGGAACAACAAAAGAGACCGGAGTGAGCTTGGAGTGGGAGGCAACAGGAAACGGAAGCGTGAAATGGGAAGGGACATACGTCAACCCTGTTCGAACGACGCTCACGCGCTACGGTGTTCGCGCCGCAACGCAAGATACGGCCTCGTACGGGAATAGGCCCGATGGGGACAAGGAGGAAAAGCGTCTTAAAGGGGGAGTGTGGAAAGTCCTCATGGACTTCCAACCCATGCTTCGCTCGAAGGTCGAAGAAGAGACTATTACGGGTCACCATCTCTCTGACACGATCACCGCTTTTGCAGACCCAAACTATGGGGATGGAAGTTGGCTTCATGACGACCATGGGCCGATTCCCGTTGCCTTTGACGGAATCGCCTATGACCTAGGAGAAGAGCCCCCATCGTCGCCAGTAGATGGACGTTTGATCCCGCAAGACGCGCCGGTTATCGGATACGCTTCAGCAGTTTTTACTGGGGAAGGAACAAAGACCGTAACAATCGATGTTCCTGAATCGGCACACAAGCCGGGTTTTGTTTCCTGGGTGTGGAAGGTGCGAAAGGACCATCAGGGTCAGTACGCTCCGTTTATCCATTCAGACTGGTCGGACCAGCTTGCTTTATCAACGGAAACCAGCGTCACTCCGTGGAAAGTTCAGATCTACTCTGCAGCGCAGGTCAAAGAAACCCGTGGTGGAACGTATCTCATCGATGACCTGTGGGTGAGCGGTTTTCCGCAGTCTCATCCGGGATGGGCGGGGCGAGAGCCCTTCGGGGCGGATGTGCCAACAATGCGCCACCGTCTTCTCTTCTTCCCTCAAGGACTTGAGGTCGCAGAGGAAAACCGCGATAAAGCCGAGGAAATCGGAAGCATCGAGATTCCTGCGCGAAATGGCTACTACCCGTCACTTGGTGACCTCACCTTCCGTGTGCAGCCAGAGCGAGTGGGGACCTACGTGTTTGCTACTGAATTCGATGGGGACAGTAGGGTAGAGGCCTATCGTTCTGTCCTTGATGACCCGAATGAACAGTACACGCGCAAGCAAAGCGGGCCTATTACGATTTCTACGCATGCGCGTGATGGCGTGGATTCGGACCAGATCGTGGCGGGTGCCGGTCCGGTGAGCATCGTGGACAGCGTGTGCTACGAAGGCGTCGAGGCCGGGGGTGAATACGCCCTCAATGCAACCCTCGTTGATCGCGAAACCGGAGTGCCGCTGTCGAACGAACAAGGATTGCTCAGTGCGCGTACGGAGTTTCGTGCTGAATCCACAAAGGGCTGTAGTGAGGTCGTTTTTCACGTGCAGGGAGAGCAGCTTCAAGGAAAACAGCTTGTTGTTTTTGAGGATCTTTATCAAGGAAATGAAAGAGTCGCTTTTCATCGGGATATCAATTCACGCGAGCAAAGCGTGAAGGGGGAAGAACCGAAGAAGCCTCGTATGGCGCGAACTGGAGGAGTTAGTAACTCTCTCGCGGTGATGGGTGTTCTCTTAGCAGGAATGGGGCTGGCCGCGCGCCGAGTATCGCGGCGCTGCGACTCCTAGGAACCGGGAATTCTTCTTCAATAGGCACCCGACAGGCCAAACAAATGGGTGGTGGCGAAAACTCAAGTTTTCGCCACCACCCATTGATGTAGGCAAAGATCAGGACATACGACGTGCGCGAGCTGCGCGGCGCTTGAGGGAGCGACGTTCTTCTTCGCTCATTCCACCCCACACTCCGGAATCCTGATTGTTCTCTAGGGCCCACTGCAGACAGATCGCTTGAACTTCACACTCGCGACACACTGCTTTGGCTTCGGCCGCCTGCGCGATCGCTGGTCCCGTATTCCCGATAGGGAAGAAGAGCTCTGGGTCAACGCTGAGGCACGCGGCTTTACTCCGCCAATCCATTATGGGTACTCCTTTAAGAGCGTGAGCGCGGGCATTGAATGCCCGCGCCGAACAAAAACAACAGTCTTTAGTTTCGAGGATTCAAACTTGTATATCAAGAGTTACGAGACGATTAAATTGCAGAATCGGTGTGCAAGGCATCACTCTACTTAAAACTCAGGACGAAACGCCCAGTGGAGCCATGATGAATGATTACCCCCGAATAAGAATTCCAAGAATGCGCATATAAAGAACTGGGAAAATCCTGGCAGCTTTGGGCAATGATGCGAAGTGCGTCGCCGGGAGGATTCGGGAAGAAGAGTAATTCGTAGGGCATGCTCAGTGCCTTTAACCAGCATGTTTGCTCAAAGTAATCAACAGAGCAACTCGGATTTATTGTCTTTAGAACGCTAGCGAGAATAGAATTCTCATCCCCGATTAATATGCATTTGTGCTCTGAAAATAGAAATCGTTTTAAGTACGATCCATAACGAATTTCAATACCTAAAACATGCATGTCAACGTCGATTTTTGTGCGAGATGCAAGCGCTGTTTTCTCACTGAGCGGTGTCTTAGGGAATCTATGAATGTATGGGGAGCGAAGTCCTCGCCGCGTCATCATGCTCGAATCTGGCCCTAGAGGTCTACGTATCGCAACCGCGCTGGAAATTTCGATGCTGCGCTGCAGCAACGCGTCCCACGAGCGCAGGTGCACGATCAATTTCGGTCCGGGGTGCTCTACTGGCAGAGCCATCATTGTATCTTGGGCGGGGTTCCAAAGTTGCCCTGGTTGATTTGTTAGTTGAGCCTGCCCGATAAGCCCAGAATTGGAAGCAATGTCGCGAGAAGGAATATCGCACCAATTGTGTTCGAAAGAACCGTAGCGGGAGCGATGCGCAAAAGTCCCTGACCCCTCGCTCGCTACCAGAATGACTTCAGTTCCATCGCAAGCGCGTGTGAATTGCCCCCACATCTGATGTGCGCGTAAAACTCCGAAACACTCTTCCATCGAGTGAAGAACGTTTTCGATGTTCTCAATCCATAGAACGCAAGGGGAATAGTCTGTGATTGCTTCGCAGAAAACGCCGCAATCAAGAGTATTTCGGATGAGGAAGGGATAAGACTCGCATCCCGATCCACCCGCTTGTAATCCAGCACTTCCTGCTTCTAAGGACATTCCGTATACGGGCAATCCAAGCGCATCACTGAGTGCAAAGGCGCATGAACGTGCAATGCGTCCAAGCTTGAGGCGAGAACTTCCCACGCCACTGAGCAAAATATTTCCGTGTTTCCATACAAGTGGACTATGCGTGCCCGTATCGATTCCATCGCGCAGCCCAAGAACGACACCTTCGCCCCCAGCGACGTTCATGTCCGTCAACTGAGCAGAAGGAATATGCGAGGGCAGTGGAGGACACCACAGGGGAGGGCTCTGATTCATTGATCTCTGACACTCATCCGTGAAGCTGCTATCCCTGATTTTCCCAATGACGTCCTCAACATCGTGGCAGTACGCAAATTGCACTTCGTGACCAGAGCCGATGAATGCACGCCCGGGAATTCGCGGAATTCGTGCTGCAGCCCCGCTACCGATAATGTCGAGCGATTCGGCCTCGCTAATGGTCCTTAAAGCGATTCGCAGCTCGGTGTTGGCGCGCATCGTCGTATTGACTGCTCCACTGGGGTGCTGGGTCGCATAGAGGAGGTGAAGGCCCAGAGAACGACCTTGGGATGCAAGGCGAGAGAATATCTCCATAGTCGTGGGATGGAGGTCTGCAAGTACGCGAAACTCGTCGACAACAATCAGGATTCGCGGAGGTGGAAGTGGCGCGTTGCCTTGTTGATAGCGCTCGTACCACTGCTGGAGATCTTTGACCTGGAGTTTGGCAAAATCAGCCTCCCGCTGAGCCAAACAAGAAGCTAAACCGCGCAGAGCGCGAGCGGATTTCCCGGGATCAAGATCAGTGAGGACCGCCTCTGTGTGAGGGAGGCGAGCTAATGGTGCAAGAGCAGAACCTCCTTTATAGTCAACCAAAACAAGACGCAGTCGAGCGGGGGAGTAGCGAGCACACAATCCCAGAAGCCACGTGCGAAGTGCTTCTGATTTTCCACTTCCCGTCGTCCCCGCAATAAGTGCGTGTGGCCCTTCGCTGACCAGATCAATGCTGACTTCTCCCGTAGAATCCTGACCAATGGGAGTCCTCAGTGAGTCATTCGTATCGATTCCATCCCAGGAGAGCTCTGTGAAATCGCACTCGTGTGGAATACCCGCGCGAGAGTGGGCGTGCGTGATCATCTGCCACCATCCCAGTGAGACCGGTGCTTTGTCTGCTGGTATTACGGCCTCGCACCACGTGGGGAGCTCCGCATAGCTGTATGCCCACGCGAGGTGAATTTCTTCTGTGCCTCGCTCAGTTTCCGCCTCATGAGCTTTCCCCTGTGGTTTCCATTCATCCCCGAGGCCGTGGAGAAAAATGTGCACCGAGTCGGGTCCCGCTGTACCAAGAATGAGTGGCGGAGAGCCGGTGAAGTGAAGATGGGCGCCTCCTGCTTGCGTTGCGATTTGCGACGCAAACCAAAACACCATGAGCTGGGCTTGCGGGCCAAGGGCTGCGTAATAGTGGTGCGATAAATTCTCTCGTGCAAAGGGCCCTAGTTTGCCTGTTGAAGATTGGGAAGAAGTGGCCTCAAGAGCCTCTGAAGGCTCAAGAAGCCAGGGCTTTCCGCGGCCAACTACGGAGGGATAAAGGGCAAATCGTAGAGAAGACCTAGCGGCGGATACTTGAAGGAGTAAAGCCACGGCTGCGGCGTCGAGTCGTTTCCCTTGAGATCTTTGCTGAAAACGTCGAAAGCCAAAGGAAAATAGAATAACGGCAAGAGGAAGCGCAGCAAGGAAGAAATAGCTTCCGTGTCCCACTCCCATCATGCTGATACGCACTCCCATGAACACGGCGATCGGAAGAAACCCGATGAAAGACACCGCGGGAAGAGCGAAGCCTCTTCGCTGATCAGCACCGGGGAAGGAAAGGATACGCGGGCGAGCGCGATACACGTAGAAGTCAGTCGAGTGTGAAAATCTGACTTTGACTTTCAACGCCGGACCTACGCGATAGGTGCAGCTGGGGGAAACGCGCCTCCAAATCCCTAATCGCCGTGCTTTCACTGAAATCTGGCTCGATTCATCGCGAGGTATGAGCCGTATTCGTTGGTCGCGAGAGGAATCGCTGAGTGTCTCGCACTCGACTGGGAATTGTGGTGGCGTATTCCCTGGCAGAGCAATGATGCCTTGGTGGGGGCCTCGAATGCAGGCAAGATGCCATGGTGCACGCAGCGCAGCCTCTGGAAGAGACCCAAGCTGATCAGAATCACACTGCGAACCAGACACTCTCGCTCCACTCTCTTTCAAGGCCCTTTGCTTCTCATCGCAGCATCTCAGCTCATCCGCGGGCTGTCGCCAATTGCCCTTCTTCTGTGGAAAACGCCGATACTGTGTCCGACCTGTGGAAAGTGGGCGCGCGCATTTGAAACGGGGAAATGACACAATGGCGTCTATGAGCGAAGAGGAACGCCAGGTCTTAGATCACTACCGTCAACTCATTGCAGCCGTCGAAGATGCTCGAGCCGCATATTACGATCGCGATGCGCCGGTGCTCTCGGATGCAGACTATGACCAGCTCTACCGCCAGCTCGAAGAATTCGAAGCAAAATACCCGCAGTATCGCAGCTCCGACTCTCCGACGACGCGCGTGGGGGGAGCTGCCTCCGACGCTTTTGCCCCCGTGCGCCACCTCCAGCAAATGACGAGTCTGGATGATGTCTTCTCCCTTGAAGAACTTGCTGCGTGGGAATTGCGCATGGCGAATGATACGGGCAGAGATGACTTGGACATGCTCACCGAGGTCAAGATCGATGGCCTAGCAGTGAACTTGCTCTATGAAAATGGCGTCCTCGTGCGTGCCGCGACTCGTGGAGACGGATGGGTTGGCGAGGATGTGACCGCGAACGTCCTGACGATTTCTTCGATCCCGCACCGCCTCAGTGGCCTCGTTCCTGCGCGCGTTGAAATTCGCGGAGAGGTCTATTTCCCGACAAAGGATTTTGAAGCCTTCAATGAGGAACGCGTGCGCGCCGGCGAGCCGCCCTTCGTCAACGCCCGTAACGCTGCTGCCGGGTCCTTGCGTCAAAAAGATCCGCGAAAGACGGCTGAACGCCCTCTTGCCATGCTTGCCCACGGGATTGGAGCTGTCGAGGTCGGAAATACGTCTTTCGAAGCGCCTGACACTCTTTCCGGATGGTTCGCCCGCCTGAAGGAATGGGGAATGCCTGTTTCCCCTTACACCAAACTTCTGCGCGGACGCACCGCGATCGAGCAGCGAATCGCTGAGCTGGGAGCGCAACGTCACTCTCTTGAACACGAAATTGATGGCGTTGTCGTCAAAATTAACGATCGCGCTATTCAGGCCTCCCTGGGGACGACCTCGCGTACTCCTCGGTGGGCGGCTGCCTATAAATTCCCTCCCGAAGAAGTCAACACGCGTCTTCTTGATATCCGAGTCCAAGTCGGACGCACCGGACGCGTCACCCCTTACGGCGTCATGGAGCGGATTCTCGTCGCGGGGTCTCACGTTTCTCGGGCGACCTTGCACAATGCAAGCGAAGTCGAACGCAAGGGCGTTCTCATTGGTGACCTTGTCGTCTTGCGCAAAGCCGGCGATGTCATCCCTGAGATCGTCGCTCCGGTTGTTGCCGCGCGTGATGGGAGTGAGTATCCCTTCGTGATGCCTGAAGTGTGTCCTTCGTGCGGGGCTCGGCTCGCTCCGCAAAAAGAAGGCGATGTGGACTTGCGGTGTCCCAACCAAGCGGGCTGCCCAGCGCAGACTACCGAGAGGATTGCGCACTTGGGTGCGCGTTCGGCTTTGGATATTGAGGGCTTGGGGGACGAGGCCGCGCTTGCCCTTACCCAGCCGGAAAACAACCGCGACGAGGTGGCTGCCGCGCTCGCGGGTGGTGACGTGGTGCTCCTTGAAGACGGAACGCAATTGCGGCTTGCAGGAGTAGAGCGCCTCACGCATGCAGAGCTCATTGCCGATGCAGAGGCCCTTCTTCCCGCCGCTCAAACCCCGGTTCTTTCCTCTGAGAGCCAGGTCTTCAATCTTGACGCAGAGCAACTTCGTGACGTCATGGTCTGGAAACCCGTCACTTCGGAGGGAGAAGCGACGGGAGATTGGATGCAAGTCCGTTACTTCTGGACTAAAGCGGTGGGACGAAAAGCATCTGTTCCGTCAAAGAACACGATCATGATGCTCGATCAAATCGAGCAGGCAAAACAGCGTCCCTTGGCGCGAATCCTGGTCGCTCTGTCAATTCGTCACGTTGGCCCCACAGCTGCTGCGGCACTTGCTGCCACCTTCCCCTCAATGGACTTGCTCTCCAAGGCCTCGGTTGAAGAACTAGCCGAAGTCGAGGGTGTTGGCGCTGTTATCGCTCAGTCTCTCGTTGACTGGCTGGCGGTTCCTTGGCACCAAGATATTGTCCGCGCATGGGCGCAGGCGGGCGTGCGTATGGAAGATGAAAAGCGCGATGACGTGGAGCAGGTTCTCGAGGGACTCACCATTGTCGTTTCCGGTTCAATGCCTGGATATACGCGAGAAGGCGCAAAGGAAGCAATCATCGCCCGCGGAGGTAAGGCCTCGGGATCGGTATCCAAAAAGACATCACTGGTGATTGCAGGACCCGGATCGGGTTCCAAGGTTGCCAAAGCTGAGTCCTTGGGTGTTCCAGTGGTGGATGAAAGCTATTTCGAACGGGTTCTGCGCGACGGTCTTGCCGCACTCGACGAGTAGGCGCAGCAGGGACACACTCTCAGACGAGGAATTCGAAAGGATGCAGGAGACGCTCGAGCACTTTGGTGAGCAGCGAGCGCTCCTCCCATTCCTCAAAAGAGAGACGGCGCGCATTCGTCAAATCGAGTTCGAAGATCTTGTCCATGGTCTGCGCGAACTTCTTCGAGCGGAATTGAACATTGACCTCGTAGTTTCCTTGGAGAGACAAGCGGTCAATATTTGCCGTTCCAACGGTTGACCATGCTCCGTCAATCGTCATGGTCTTCGAATGGATCATGGCGTCTTCGTAGAGCCAGATTTCAACGCCTTCTTTAAGGAGCGGGCCGTGGTAGGGGCGCGCAACCCAGTCGGCAAGAATGTGGTTGGAGTACTCGGGAATCAGAATCTGAACGCGAACCCCGCGGCGTGCCGCGTGAACCAAGGCCTCGAAAATCTCACGATCGGGGATGAAATAGGCACTGGTAATACGGATTGACGAGCGGGCACGATCGATCGCGTCAATGTAGAGGCCGCGAACGGGGTAAAGCAGACGAGAAGGCTGATTGAAAGCGAGGGAGACCTCGGAATCCCAACGTGGAGCCCGGGTTCGAGCAATCGAGGGTTGGCCGTGCCTCTTGAAGTGATTCCAGAAATCAATGAAGCCGTACTTAAGCTCTGATACCGCGTCTCCCGTGACGCGCACGTGGGTGTCACGCCACTCCAATGCGAAGGGATCACCAATGTTGTAACCGCCGACGAAAGCGACCCTGTCGTCAACGACGAGGATCTTTCGGTGATCGCGTCCGGTTTTACGCAGATTCATCGTGAACATTCCCGAACGAATTTCGGGGAAACGACGAATGTACAGATGCGGTGTCTTGGGGAAAACGTAGAAGAAAGGATCTTGATTGAGAACGGCGAAACCGTCGTAAACGATATGGACATCAACTCCGCGTTTCGCAGCGCTAAGCAAAGCCGATTTGAAGCGTTTTCCCCACGCATCCGCACGCCAGATATAGGACTCAAAGAAGATGTAGTCTTTCGCCGAGGTAATCGCCTCGAGCATATCCTCATAGAGGGATGTTCCCTCCGTGTACGTGCGAACTTCAGTTCCCTCGACCTGAGTGTCAAGAGGAGGGAAAGTCGGGAAACCACCCGCGACGTGAGGGACGCGTTCTTTGCGGAGCTTATCGACGATATGAACCCCGACAAGCGCCGCCGCCTGGGCGCCGAGCACAGTTAAACCAGCGATCTTGAGTGCCCTGATGGTTTGCGTTGAAAGAGACGGACGGCGATGAGACATAGTTTAAGGGTACTCAAAACTACGCCGAGCTGGGCACAGTATGAGAGGCGCGGCCCATACGGGTATCATCCTTTTTATGGCAAGGATCAGTACTGACGAGGTCGCCCGTGTTGCGGGCTTGGCTCGAATCGCACTTACACCCGAAGAAATCACCAGAATCGCTGGTGAACTTGATGTTATTACCGAGGCCGTTGCAAAGGTTTCCGAGGTCGCTACCCCGGACGTGCCTGCGACCTCCCACCCCATTCCGTTGTCGAACGTGTGGCGTGAAGATGAAGTTGGTCCGACGTTGGACCGCGATGAGGTTTTGGCACAGGCCCCCGCACAGCAGGACGGAATGTTCTTGGTTCCGCAGATTTTGGAGGAGGACTGATGAATCCTTTGCTGAAGAAATCAGCATGCGAGCTTGCTGAGCTGCTGCGAAGCGGAGAGATCACCTCGGTTGAACTCACTCAGGCATGCCTCGACCGTATTGATGCGATCGATTCCAAGGTCCACGCTTTCCTCTACGTCGATCGTGAAGGCGCACTTGCAACTGCAGCTAAGGTCGATGCTCGTCGCGCTGCAGGTGAAGATCTCCCGCGCCTAGCTGGCGTTCCGATCGCCGTGAAGGACAATATGGTGACCCGAGGCCTGCCGACGACCTGCGCGTCGAAGATCCTTGAAGGCTGGTTGCCTCCCTACGACGCAACCGTTGTGGAGCGTCTGCACCAGGCCGGAATGCCTATTGTCGGTAAGACGAACATGGATGAGTTCGCGATGGGCTCCTCGACCGAGCACTCTGCTTTCGGCCGCACGGGTAACCCCTGGGATTTGGATCGCATCCCGGGTGGCTCGGGCGGCGGTTCTGCGGCGGCAGTTGGCGCTTACATGGTGCCTCTCGCCCTGGGGTCTGACACTGGTGGTTCTATTCGCCAGCCCGGAGCGGTCACGGGAACCGTTGGCGCCAAGCCCACTTACGGCGCAGTGTCACGTTACGGATTGATTGCCATGGCCTCGTCGCTGGACCAGATTGGTCCCGTGACCCGCACTGTGGCCGACGCAGCCGCACTGACCGAGGTCATCGGTGGCTTCGATCTCCACGATTCCACCTCGCTCAACGAGCCAGTCCCCGCACTGAGCGCGGGAGTGGAGTCCGTTGCTCGCACTGGAAAGATCGAGGGACTTCGCGTTGGCGTCGTCCGTGAGCTTTCTGGTGAGGGATACCAAGAAGACGTGAGCGCGGCGTTCAACGCTACTGTTGAGAAGCTGCGTGATGCAGGTGCTGAGATTATCGAGGTTTCCTGCCCGAGTTTTGAATATGCGCTTGCCGCCTACTACTTGATCATGCCTGCTGAGGTTTCCTCGAACCTCGCACGTTTTGACGGAATGCGCTACGGCATCCGCGTCGAGCCCAGCGAGGGCCCCGTCACCGCCGAACGCGTGATGGCTGCGACCCGCGAGGCCGGTTTCGGCGACGAAGTGAAGCGCCGCATTATTTTGGGTACTCACGTTTTGTCCGCAGGCTTCTTTGATGCCTACTACGGAAATGCGCAGAAGGTCCGAACCCTCATCCAGCGCGACTTTGCTCGCGTATTCGACGAGGTCGATGTCCTGGTATCTCCCACCTGCCCCACGACGGCCTTCCGTTTCGGGGAAAAGATGGATGATCCCATGGCGATGTACCTCAACGACATTGCGACGATTCCGGCGAACCTTGCAGGAATCCCCGCAATGAACGTTCCCAATGCGGTGAGCTCTGAGGGGCTTCCCGTCGGATTCCAGATTCTCGCCCCGGCTCACCACGACCTGAAGATGTACGAGGTCGCAAGCTTGGTAGAGCAGCTCAGCGGCGATATTGCGGGCAACTGCCCGGCAGCGCAGTGGGAGGAAAAGTGATGAGTGAACTGATGGACTACCAGGAAGCAACAGCTTCCTTCGATCCGGTTCTCGGAATCGAAGTACACGTCGAATTGGGTACTGCCACAAAGATGTTCGATGCTGCTCCCAACGCCTTTGGTGGGGACCCGAACACCTACGTGACGCCTGTGTCCTTGGGACTGCCCGGCTCCTTGCCCGTGGTTAATCACAAGGCAGTGGAGTATGCCATCAAGATTGGTCTGGCACTGAACTGTTCGATCGCGAAGAGCTGCCGCTTTGCGCGTAAGAACTACTTCTACCCGGACCTCACGAAGGCTTTCCAGACCTCACAGTCCGATGAGCCCATTGCCTATGACGGTTATGTTGACGTCGAGCTGGAAGATGGAACCATGTTCCGCGTTCAGATTGAGCGCGCACACATGGAAGAAGACGCCGGCAAGAACACCCACATCGGTGGCGCTGACGGGCGAATTCAGGGCGCAGACCACTCGCTGGTTGACTACAACCGTGCGGGCGTTCCCTTGGTCGAGATCGTGACGCGCCCCATCGAGGGTGCAGGCGAGCGAGCCCCCGAGGTTGCTGCTGCTTACGTCCAGGCTTTGCGTGATATCTTCCGTACTCTCGGCGTTTCCGAGGCGCGTATGGAGCGTGGAAACGTGCGAGCAGACATCAACGTTTCACTGCGCCCCACTCCGACCTCTCCTTTGGGAACCCGAACCGAAACGAAGAACGTCAACTCCTTCAGGGGAATTACAAACGCGGTTCGCTATGAGATCCAGCGTCAGGCTCAGATCCTGAGCGAAGGTGGAAGCATCCTGCAGGAAACCCGTCACTTCCACGAAGAAGACGGTTCTACTTCTTCGGGTCGTGAAAAGTCCGATGCAGAAGATTACCGTTACTTCCCCGAGCCGGACCTTGTCCCGGTCGTTCCCTCTGAGGAGTGGGTGGAGTCCCTGCGTGCAAGCCTTCCCGAGCTGCCTGTTGCGAAGAGGCGCCGCTTGCGTGAGCAGTGGGGCTTCGCCGATAAGGAAATGCGCGACGTGATCAACGCCGGTGCACTTGAGCTCATCGAGGCGACGGTTGTGGCGGGAGCTGATCCTAACGCTGCCCGAAAGTGGTGGATGGGTGAATTGGCCCGCTACGCCAAGGACAACCAGCTTCCTCTGGAAGAATTGCCTGTTACTCCCGCTCAGATCGCCCAGCTTCAATCCCTGGTTGATGGTGGTCGCCTGACGGATAAGCTGGCTCGCCAAGTCCTCGAAGGCGTTCTTGCCGGCGAAGGCGATCCCGAGCAGGTTGTCGCTGCGCGTGGCCTCGAGGTCGTCTCCGACGAAGGCGCGCTTACCGCGGCAGTCCAGGAAGCTCTGGATGCAAACCCTGATGTCGTCGAGAAGATCAAGGGCGGCAAGGTACAGGCCGCCGGCGCGTTGGTCGGTGCCGTCATGAAGGCAACTCGCGGTCAAGCTGATGCTGCACGCGTTCGCGAACTCATTATGGAAATGGTTGGCGCCTGAGCTCGTTTTGAGTTCACGCCCGTGGCCCGGTCCTGAAGGACCGGGCCCTTTCCGTATGTGAGGACGCTGGGGGAGTGGTGGAGTATTCCTGTGCGTCAAATGCCTTGTTGCAGCGTCAATTTTGCGTAATGTGGGACAACACTGCACCCCTGCAGTTACGCGGCTACGATGAGGTCAGAGCCCGGTGGGCTCGCCCCGTAAAATTCGGAAATGCAAAGGTGACCAATGCGTACTTCTCCGTCATACACCGCGTCCTACCGCCTTGAGATCGATGAGTCCACTCTCTCGATCGCGCAGATCGTGGATGCTGTATCTTCTACTGGCGCACAGATCAAGGGCCTTGACGTCGCCGAGTCTGATCGTGGACACATCGTCATTGACCTCACCTGCGACATGCGTGATTCTGACCATCGTCGTGAGGTACGCCAGATTCTGGATGGTCTTGAAGGTGTGCATACCTCCTCTGTTGCAGACCAGACCTTTATGGCTCACGTCGGTGGCAAGATTGAAGTTCATCCTAAGGTTCCGCTTCGTAACCGCGATGATCTCTCCCGTGCATACACCCCCGGTGTTGCTCGCGTGTGCACCGCGATCCACGACATGCCCGAAAAGGCTCACCTGCTGACCATGAAGGCAAACTCGGTTGCTGTCGTTTCTGATGGCACTGCTGTTCTGGGCCTGGGCGACATTGGCCCCGAGGCTGCTCTTCCCGTTATGGAAGGCAAGGCTGTTCTCTTCAAGCAGTTCGGTGACGTTGATGCGTGGCCGGTTGTCTTGGACACGAAGGACACTGAAGAGATTATCTCTATCGTGAAGGCGATTGCCCCCGCATACGGCGGCATTAACCTTGAAGACATCTCCGCACCTCGCTGCTTCGAAATTGAAGAGCGACTTCGTGCCGAACTTGATATTCCCGTCTTCCACGATGACCAGCACGGGACCGCAATCGTGGTTTTGGCCGCGCTGATCAATGCCCTCAAGCTGGTGAACAAGAGGATTGAGGATGTTCGCATCGTTGTATCCGGTGTGGGCGCCGCGGGTTCGGCAATCATCAAGCTTTTGTTGGCACAGGGTGCGCGCGACATCGTTGGCTACGGTCGTACGGGTGCGCTGGCTGGGGACGATATTGAGGGCATGCACCCCTCACGTGCATGGCTGGCTCAAAACACCAACCCGCGCATGGTTCACGGCTCCCTCAAGGAAGGTATTGCCGATGCTGACGTCTTCATCGGCGTCTCCCACGGCAACATTTTGGATCCTTCGGACATTGCAAAGATGGCTCCCGGTGCAATTGTTTTCGCCCTCGCGAACCCGACACCCGAGGTCGACCCCATTGCTGCCGCGGAGTATGCAGCAATTGTGGCAACCGGCCGTAGCGACTACCCGAACCAGATCAACAACGTTCTGGCCTTCCCGGGTCTGTTCCGCGGTTTGCTGGATGCGAAGGTCAAGGAAATTACGACCGAGGTACTGCGCGTTGCTGCAAACGCAATTGCCGATGTGATCTCTGAAGAAGAGCTCTCTCCGAACTACATCATTCCTGGTGTCTTTAATGAGGCAGTTCCCGGTGCCGTGTCGAAGGCTGTTCGTCACGCGGTTCATGATCTGCCCACGATTGATATCCCGGTTCAAGAAGACATGGATCTTCACTGATTCGGGCGCGCTTAGCGTAGTTCTTTTGCGGGACCTGCTTCCTTGTGAGGCAGGTCCCGCTTTAGTTGATGAACGCGAATAATTTGGCGCTATTCCGCGGAAAAATGGCGCCTTTTCTTCATTCAGATTGCCGAGGCCGCGCCAACTGTCCTGCTTTGTGTGCTGGTTCACGTGGTTTTGGTTTGACGTGGGGGGTGGTGGGTGTGTAGAT
>ERZ773022.1114-NODE-1114-length-19115-cov-13.859937_pt1 | contig 19115 bp, 24 predicted proteins | sample MGYA00580839_ERZ773022 | MGnify/ENA primary metagenome ERZ773022 (study PRJEB29015, sample SAMEA2738020) | human oral metagenome | biome: human oral; feature: human-associated habitat; material: dental | place: China | collected 2044 ... | reverse complement strand
AATGAGCACTGCGATCTACCGCACCGAGGATCCCATCCTTGAGACCGTCGAGCTCGGCGCCGTTTATTCCATTCACGCTCCTCGCACTGGCGACCCCTGGGTTCTTTATAAGATTGCCGACGCCTGTGGCGTTAGTTCCATTGAGCCGCTGGAAGTTCCTGACGGATGGGATGACTCCTACGAATACGTAGCGGGTGATGAGAACATTTGGACTCTCATTGCCGGCTTCGCCAGGGACGCAGATCTCGCAAACGCTAACCTCGAGGTTGCCATTGTTCCTATTGTTGATGATGAGGTGGGTTCCGACTCATGCGCCCTGCTGCATCGATTCACTTGGCCTTACTGATTTACCAACCTCTTGAAAGGAGAACATCATGACCAAGTCTCTGCACTCAGAGCGCTTCAGGATGAACAAGGCGCTGATAAGATGCGAGCATTGCGGTCAATGGTTTGAGAATTGGGCTGTTCACGACAGACATCTCAATATTGAGTCTAATAGGGGTATACTGAGTCTTAACGAAGATCGCCCCTGCAAGGTTTCTCCTCGTGAGGCGTTTCCGGTTACTGTTTGGATTGACACTACTGAAAGGCATTGATCATGGCGGGTTCGAAAGTTACCCAGGGTGTTGCCCTCGTCTTCACCGAGGAGCTGCCCGACTATGCAGCCCATCGCGTGCTGTTGGTTGAGACGATTGTGAAGAATCGTGAGACGCTGATTCAGTTCCATGAGATCACCGCGAACATCTCCGCCGCTTCGTCGATGCCTCTGAACAAGGGTCAGCTGAATTGCGATCTTCATGAGTGCATCCAGTTGGTGAAGGACTACCTCTGGATCGTCGCCGACGACGAGGTGCAGCCGGTGTTCGTTTACTTGAAGATGAAGGACATTACTCCGTATGAAGACGCGATTCACCCTCAGTGATGATTGGCCGATGGTTGCCGCCGTCGCTCTGGCGAATAGTTCTGTCAGTCATTGCGACGATAGGTTTCTTACTTGCGATCATGCTGGAGGCACGATAATATGGCGTGAGCCGACGGAGCCTGACAGGTTCTATGTCGAGCTCGGTGGTCAATTGGGGACCACAATGACTTTCAACGATATAGTGTCCATGTTTACTGGAAAGGAGATCTGATCATGGATAAGTTCATCGAGGTTCTGCTCATCATTCTTTGTATGATGGCTTGTTTCTGGTGCGGTATGCGTTATGAGAATCGTATGGAGGTGGAGCGTTACAATCACATGGTCAGCCAGCTTGAGAATGTGCAGAAGCAGACTGGTGTTCAGTATGACCAGAGTTTCGTCGATTTCATTAACAAGGCTGCACCAGGCGGGGAACATTGATCATGAGTGTCGAGTCGGTTTTCGAGGATATTGTTAAGATCTGTGAGTTCTACGCCGATCCGTGTGAGGTTTTTGAAGTTGACTTGGAGAATCACATTGTCTTCATGGGCGCTCGTGAGATCAGCCCTGTGATGGAGAATGGGGGTTTGGTAACCCACCTTGTGGAGGAGTCTGACGGTGTGACTCATTGGGTGGACGATTTGGATTCTTACTTCCAGAGCGTGCTCGATTGGGAGGGTCGTTTCTGATGGATTACGACCCGTGGGAGGAGTTGAATATTTTCATCGAGTCGTTTCAGCCGTTGAAGGAGTTGGATGGGTTCCAGGTTGATTTCGACAGTTGTGCTGTCTTCTTCGATGGGAATAGGGTCCGGGTGAATGGGCCTGAGGAGTGGGATATCCAGTCCCACAACGGAGATAGGACGACTAATCAGGATGGGGCGTACCGTTGGGTTGAGTCCGAGTACGGTATGCTTCCGAATACGGTTCCGCAGTACATGTATCCATATGAAGGAGATTATGATGACTGAGTTCAAGATGATGAAGGGGCTGGCTCAGAAGCTTCAGGTCCGTTTCGGTGGGGCGCCGGTGATTGACGTGGTGAATCATTGCGTCGTTTATCGGGACAGTGTGATCACCATCCAATTGTGCGCCTCGAAGTTCGATGAGTGTTTGTGGACGGTGGACACCCCCTGCGGGTATGAGACGTTCCGTCGATCGCCTGAGGTTGAGGAGGTGTTGGCCGCCATCTACTCCTACAGCCTCGTGTAAGCCTCGCTGAGAGCCTAGAAGAGCTCCCCCGGTACGATGTACTGGGGGAGCTTTTCTGTGCCGTCTACGGGCCTCCTACGGCCTCATACGCCTGTGCGGATGGCGTCGTACGGCATGAACCATCTTGCTCTCGGGAAGCGGGTCCAGTGTCGGATTCCGCCTTTCATCTGGGCGCCGACGCAGACCCCATCCCATTTGCTGTCGTCGTACCGGGGTACGTCCTTGTTCCACAGTAGGAATTGGTATTTGCCTTGTGCGCATTCCTGCCTGGGGAACCATATCTTGTCGCCCCATGTTCCGTCGGTGGAGTTGTGGAGCTGGAAGTAGGGCTGGATCCACGTGTCGGCTCCGGGCCATACCATCCACGAGAATTGCCACAGAGGCGTCCATCCGCAGATGTTCCAGGACCACCACCATTCGGCGCCGTCACGAGTGTCGATAATCTGAGTGTATCCGTCGACTATGGAGTGGTCGAGGTTCTTCGAACCGTATCCGGAATAGTTCTGCTCGTCGAGGAACGTGCTTGAGGGTGCCCAGTTATTGACGTCGGCGTAGGCTTTGATTCCTTCGATCTTCTTGACCGTGGCGACTGCCAGATCAGCCTTTGTTTGGATCGCGGCCTGGTCCTTTTTGACGTTCTCGATCTGTTTCTGGAGTGCCAGCAGATTGTTCGCCGCGTCTGCAGCCTTAGAGCCTGCTTGGTCGGCGGCGCTGCGTGCGTTGGTGCCGATGACGCGCACTTCGGCGAGGGCTTCCCGGTCGCGTTGGATCATGCCCTGAATCTGCCGATCGGCCTCTTCGAGGGCTGTGATCTTGGGTTGCAGCGCCTGAGCGTCTCGTTGGGCAGCCTGCGCGATGGCCTGGACTGCGTCGGCGGCGGCTTTGGCGTCCGAGACGGCTTTGGTGTTGGTGCGTACAGACCCTTCGATGGTGGTCATGCGCCCGGTGAGATTCGTTACTGCGTCGGCGCTGCGTTTCATGTTGGCCGCTACTGCGTCGAACTGTGTGTCCGCGTAGGCCACACAGTTGGAGAGAGTGCACCCCTCCACAGTACGAATATTAACAATGAACTGCAGGTTCGTGCCGGGCTTGTACGGCACCGACACGCGGACGTCGATCGGGTATGGCTGCGAGTTGCCCGGAATATCGATCGTGTCCGCGTATACGTTCTCCTTCCACTTGTTATCGGCGATCGTGTAATAGGACACGCAGAACCTTGCACGGGAGGGGCCTTGCGCGACGGCGAGCCCGGTGATCCGGTACGAGCAACCCTGGGGCCCGGTGAACCTGGGGCCCTTGGCCATGTTGGCGTCGTAGTTCTTGTCCTCGGATTTGGTCGCGACAAGTGAGCTGCCGACGACTTTCAGGGCAGAACCAACCCACCAGTTCGACGACATCTTCCAGTAGTCGTCCAATGGGTCGACTCCGCTCCCGGCGGGGCCGGCAGGGCCAGGATCGCCCTTGGGACCGGTCGGTCCTGCGGGACCAGTGGGACCGATGGGGCCCTGGGGGCCTTTCTGACCAGGCTCGCCTTTAGCCCCGGTCGGCCCTTGCGGGCCCATGGGTCCTGCAGGCCCAGTGTTTCCCGATACTCCCCGTTCACCCTTCTCACCCCTAGGTCCGATGGGGCCGGGTTCGCCCTTCGGGCCGGGCAGGCCCCGCTGCCCATCCTTACCGGGAGGCCCCGGATTGCCCTCGGGACCCCGGAGCCCGACATCGCCGCGGGGCCCGGAAGGCCCACGGTTCCCGCGTTCCCCCTTAGGCCCTTCAGGGCCCGGGTCGCCAACGGGGCCCTTGGGTCCCTGAGGCCCGACGGGCCCGCGGATCATGCCCTTGGCGATGTCGTCCCTGATCTTCATCATCTGGTCGCGCGCCTTGGCGACGTCGATCTCGATCTGGGTTGTGTGCAGTGGGGAGACGGGCTCGTGGGCGACGAGTTGCGACAGCAGATTGGTGCCGTCGTGCAACGGGGCGTGCAGGTCGAGCACCTTCACCCTCCCCCGCTTGAGAAGAATGTGGTGCGTCCACGGCTCCGGCGGGTTCGTGTATGGGCCAGCGATCTCGACGGGAACGCTGAACTGACCCTCCACGTCAACCGTGAAGGGCTTGATGATGACGCCGGCTGCGGTCGTCACCACTCGTGGGTCGGGAGCCACCGTCAGTGTGCCGGCGGCGTCCCGACCGGCCGCGTCGGTGAGGCGGCCGGTCAGGATCGCGCTCATGGTTAGCCCTCACCTCCGGCGAGCTTCTTGGCGAGCTTCTGAATACCGTCGCTGATCTGGAACAGCAGGTAGAAGGAGGAGCCGGGGTTGCGGACCCCCTCCTTACCCGGGCTGAACGTGTCAACGAGACTGTTCAGGGTCGAGTTGGCGTCCTTGAGCTGGCTGACGATGGGGCCGTCCCAGCGGCGGCCGGCGATACCGGCTCCGGTCTGGTCCGACACCTCAACGAGCCTGTCTCGGATCTCCCTCAGGAGATCGGTGTTCTCCGACATATCGAGATCATCCTCTGCGTAGTAGGAACCGTCGTATCTGATCCGGTGCGTCCACTGAGCACCTATTGTGAGCGGGTGGTTGAGGTAGGAGCATGCGCACCTAACTTCACCGCCCGTCTGGTCTCCGGCGTATCCGTCGATGTCGCCGAACTCGCTGATCCACGCCTCGCAGATCCATCCGTTGCACACGATGGCCGTGTGCCCGTCGGATCGCAGAACGTCCCCGTCCTCGACGGGCATACCCGGGTACCACTCCTCAGCGGTGAAGCCTCGCTCGGTCATGCATGCGACCTCGTTGCCGGTCCACATGGACTTGGGCAGCGGGTTCGGTAGACCGGCATTGTTGAAGCAGTACACCACCAGCTCGGAGCAGTCGACATTGACGTTGACCGCTTGGGAGGTGGGGGACGGGAGGTTCCAGATCGTCAGGCGCTCGGGCTGCGAGTAACCCACGCATGGGTTCTGAGTGATGTCCCATGCGATCTGGGAGGCGTCCGACTGAAGGCTCATCTCAGCCCTCCTGGGAGGTCTCCACGTTGGCGTCCGCGACGGCGAACAGGGCTGCCAGGAACGGGGTGATGACGTCGATGACGTCCTTGGTCAGGACGCCCTTGACGGCGAGAACTCCGCAACCGGCGATAGCGACCCGGTACAGGTACTGGCGAACCTTGGGGTCAACCAATCCTTTGAGAGCGGTCATACCATTTCTCCTCACGTTGTTTGTCGATCTTCGACTCGATCTTCTCGAGCCGCTCCATGACTCCCGGTCTTCGGGGGACTCCAGGCCTTGCTGGCACCCCGTTCCAGTCGTCAAGAAGATTGTTAAGTCTCTTCATCCTGCTGTTGACCCACGCAGCGAACCCCCCGATAGTGACGAACGATGTAGTCACTGTGATGAGGGCCTGCAGGTCTATGAAGAACCCAGGTCCGTGTCCCATTGATCACCTCACGAAGATCTCGGCGAAAGCGTTGCGCGACTGAGGACTGTCGAAGAAGACTCGACCCTTCCGGTAGGAACCTCGTAACATCTCGGCGATCTTGTCACTGTAACTCATAAGCACCTCGCCCTCCCGGAGGGTCATCTTATTGGTATTATACACCTTCTCGACCCGGGGGCGTTTCTGCTGGCAGAACAGTGTCCCCCAATCCATCCACAGTGAGAATACTCCCAGATCAGTCTTGACGGTGAACATGTACTTGGCCGTTCCCGTCTTGCGCTGTACGAACTGGTTGGTGTTATCGACGAACGTGTTATCGATCGAGTAGTCGGCGTACTCCTCATCAAAATCCGTAACGAACTTGCCGAAGCGTGTAGTAGCTACCTGCGAGGCGAAGCGGTGCGAGTCGACGAATTGGGCGACCACGAACCCGTCCCCGTAGGTGATGAACTCCCTACCAGGGGTCGGGGTGATGTGCCATTTGATGAAGTACGGGTTCATGATGGAGATGGCGTTGGATAGCATGAGGACACGTGTTCGGTCCTGATACCGGTCCACTGTGGAGTAGAAGTCGAGGAGCGCTTTGACCTCGTTCTTCAGGTAGTGGATGGTGCCGGTCTCGATGATGAACTCGTCGAAGATGATGGTCGTCACCTTCGGGTACGGAGTGCTCTTGTGCTGCGCCGAAGTGCTGAGCGCCAGGAAGTATCCGGCTTTCCGCCAAGCGTCCTTATCCTCACCCTTATTGCGCCAACAAAGCACCCCTCCTCGAATCTCGAACTCCTGCTCGGGAAACTCGTTAGCCACGTCAGCCACGAAGCTGCCGCGTGTTTTCAGCTCCGTCTTGTAGCGGCGAAGGTAGATGAACTCCTCTCCCCGTTCCACGGCACGTTTGAGGACGTATTTCTTGGCGCCGTAGGACTTGCCGACGCCGCGGGCTCCCATGACCATGTTGAACACGGCGTTGCGGGAGAGGATTCTGTCGAACGAGTAGTAGTCGAACTTCTTAGACATAGCGCTTCAACTTCCATCGGCACCCTCCGAACAGGGAGGTGGCGTGCCCGTAGGCGGGGCCGCGGACGCCGTCGGGTCCGCGCTGTCCGATGATGGTGTCCTTCCCTGTCTCGCAGCAGTATTCGACGTGACCCCCGCCCGAGTACCAGCGGCAGACGATGAGGTCGCCCTCCTTGATCTGGCTGGTGGCGTTGAACCGGCCGCCTCCTTCGGCGATGACCTTGCCGCCTTCGGACATGAGTACGGTGGTGCCGCCCTTGCCGATGTCCATGCCCATGACTTTATTGTACAGCCACCATACGAACCCGGAGCAGTCGGTGACGCCGGACCTGTCTGGGTGCAGCCGTGGCTCGTACCACTGGTGGTAGACGTATTTGCCGATGGAGGCTTTGGCGAGCTTGGTCATCTCTCCGATCTTGCCGGAGTCTCCACCCCCGCCTCCGCCGCCTCCGTCGCCCTTCTTGTCGTCACCGTCATCGGATTTCTGGTCGGCGCCGTTGGCTTTCCAGAACCCTCCCACGGTGGGGTAGGCGGCGGCGTTGGACCCGTCGGACATGTAGATGCGCAGCACGCCGGATCCGTCCGTTCGGGCGTGCTTGATCTTCTTCTCCTCTTTGGCCTTGTCCTCTCCATCCTTGGAGTTGTCGCCCCCGGAGTCTCCGGGCGCTAGGGTGATGCCTTTCGTGTCGAGGTTCTTGATCATCCGGTAGGCGATGACGTACCTCTGCCCGACGGCGTACCATTCCCCCGACGCTTTGATGGCGTTGGCCATGGAGTCGAGGGTGGGCGCCGGCCCTGCGCTGGCTACCAACCTGTTGAGGATGCGCGCGTAGTTGCCCCATCTGTGCATGACGACGATTAGGAGCATGCCGGCCTCGGTGTATTTCTCCGAGTCGAGCCCGATGGCTTTGAGTCTGGGGATGTACTCATCCTCCAGGTCTTTGCGCATCTGGTTGTTCTGTATCTTCTTGCCCTCCTCTGAGGCGAGCGCCGCTGATAGCTTCTGCCTATCAGTACCTCCCAGGGACTGGTACTTGCGGGCCATCGTCCACGAGCCCTTGCCCGCCGACAGCCACGACCGGATCGTGGGACCGAACACGTTCTTGTCGGGGAACTGCTGCAGCAGGTCGTAGGCGCGCCCCTGCGTCCACTGCCCGATACCGAGCGACAGCGTGTCGGGTGCGGTGATGATGCCGTAGTTGAACCCCGCCTCGACGGTAGCCAGGGTCGCGATGATGCACGCCTTATGCTTGTCATCCCATGCCATAAGTTCCTCCTATATGGTGTGGGGCGTCGAGGATCACCCGACGCCCCACGGTGATACGGCTCAGATCAGTGGGCGCGCATCATGCAGTTCGACAGGTCGAATCGAGTGCTGTGATTCTTGTCAGTCAGGAACACGGTCTCGATGTGATACCGGCCGGGACCCTCGAAGGACTCGAAGATGCCCGTACCCTGCGAGTAGACCATCGCCTCGGGCCACGGGCCGTAGCCGGCGACGAAGGAGCTCCAACGACGCTGGCCCTTAGGACCTGTGACACGAATGTCGAAGTGGGTGTCCTGAACGTTGTGGACGGTGTGGCGCATGATCGCCACGATGATCCACACGTCGTCGGCGTCGAAGTCCAGGTCGAACTCCATGACCGTGACAGGTCGCTCCTCGGGAGTGGACAGCGTGCGGTCGCCGGACCCAGCGGTGACCTCCTTGAACCGCTTGTGCAGGGCGCCGACCCTGTTGGCAGCCTGGGTGGCCTGAACCGCCTGACCGGAGATCGCGTTAGCGGTCGTCTTGGCGTCGATGGAGGCCGTGTTCGCAGCGTTGGCGGTGTCCAGGGCGGCATCGGCGCGGTCGCGGGCCTCCTTGGCCCTGGCAGCCGCCGACGAGGCCACCTTGTTCGCCTCAATAGCACTCGTGTTCGCAGTCTCGGACGCGGTGGTCGCTTTCGTCGCCATGTCGAACGCGCGGGTTGCGTCGGCCTTCGCCTGGGAGGACACCGACAGGGTCGACTGGGCAGCCTCACGCGCACTGTGAGCGTCATCCGACGCGGCGTTCGCTGTCGTCAGGGCGCTCGTCGCGTCACGGGACGCCGCCTTGGCGGTGACGGTCGCGCCGCCCAGGCCCTTGTCGATCTCCTTCATGGCGGAGTTGAAGTCCCCCAGCACGCTGAAGTGATCGGACGCCACGTAGAGCGGCAGGTTGAAGTTCTCTGTCTTGTTGGTTGCGGGCATTATGAGCCTGCCTCTCTGTCAGGAGACCACCATGCGCTGGAGGTCTGGGATGTTCAGGTTATCGATGTAGTTCAGGTCCTTGGAGGTGATCTGGTCACCGCCAGTGAACTGGGCTTCGTACACGTCGTAGACGATGTCGATGACGCGCTTGTACTGCCCCGTCACGGGAGAGAACCCGTAGTTCGGGGACAGTGCGGGCATCACGTACTTGCCGATCGTCTCCAGTTCGGAGATGGTCAGCGGGACATCCTCCAGCTCCTGAGCGGTAAGCCCTAGCTGGCTGAAGTCCTCGGCCAGCAGACCGCCGACCGTGTACCGGTTGTGCATGTCGTTGATGAGCTCCTGAAGGGTGGAGCTCTCACCTCGAAGCCAGTTGAAGACATGCGCCTCATCCGACTCGAAGTGCTTCTTGACGAGAGCCTTCAGGTCGTTCTCGAACGTGTTGAACTCGTCATCGTACTTGGCGATGGCGGCCGACAGCATCTCGCGAACTTGGGAAGGGAGCGCGTGGTAGCCCTCCATCTCCTTGCGCACGTCGACCAGGAGTCTGGAGACGGCTGCGTTGTAGTCGGACGCCAACCCCTGCATCTTCGCGGAGAACTGGTTGACCAGCCCCTCACTCACCCACGACCGCATCTCCTCCATGAGCTGGAGGTAGGTGTACCCGTCACGGTAGGTGAACGGGGTGACGTTCGTGACCCTGTAATCACCAGGGGTCAGCTGGTACTTGTTATCAATATAGTCCATAGCCCCATCCGTTCACGTACTCGTCTCCTGAAGATCGGATTTGCATGAATAGGCCTCCCAGCTCCGAGATAACGGACATGTCAATATTGAGGAAGGTTTCGCGCCATTTCTGGAGGAGGTCGGCCTTAGGAGTATTATACCCCCACGACCGTGTGACATTCCCGGCTTTAGTCCCCATCGTCGTCGCAGTGTCGGAGGACCGTTTCTGCTGATCCTGGGTCGTCGAATTGGAATGGTTCTGACCAGACCCCTTCGACGACGTGTCGTTGGCCGCCGTCGCGTAGTCGTCATGGCCCGACAGGCGCGTCTGGGGCATCTGGGACTGCACGGTACGGGCCTTGGACTCCTCGGAGGAGGACACGCGCGAATCGCTGGAGAGTGTCTGCTCAGCGTTCTGTTTCGTGTGAGTGTCCTGCGTGGTGTCCTGCGTGTTCTCACCCGTCGAATGAACATCGTGAGTCACCATCGGGTCGAAGTCGACCAGCTCCGACTCGTACAGCTGGTTGTAGAACGGCATGATCTCATTCATCTTCACCTTCAACTGGTGAATGAACATGTCGATCGACTCATGTGCGATCTCGTTGTACCAGTAATGGTCCAGAATCTTCTGGTTCAAAGAATCTCGATACGACTCATCGAAGATCGGGTACTCGTTCAGCCCGATGTTCAGCGGGCCGACGATCTCCACCACCTTGCGCAATTCGAGCGTGTAGTCAGCCATTGTTCGGGTTCAACTCCTGCTGGTCGGTAGTCCCCAAGTCGGGGTTACCTTTGTCAAGAGCATCTCCAATACCCCCGAGAGCTGCCGCGGCAAGCATAGCGTTCTGAGCATCCGCGGGCTGAGATTCGTCAAGGTTCCACCTCACATCCACCTGCAAGTCGTACATCTGGTTGATATGTTCGCACGCGTACTTGCGAGCGTTCATAGCGACGGCGCGCATCGCCAGAACCTGACCAGAGGAGCCGCTAGCCTCCTCAGCGACCATGCGCTCCCGCTTCTCGGAGTTCACGTTCATGATGCCCAGAAGGGTGAGGGCCTCGTTCCACGTCTTAACCTTGGCCTCCATCACGTCCTGAATCTGATGCGGCTTGAACCCGACGTCGAACATGGTCACCTTCTCAGCCAGCGCCGCAGGAGAAAGAGCCTCCGTCCCGAAGATGACCGGCTGTCCCTCGGCGACCTTGCGGAAGGCGTTCACGAACGACTGGTACTCGTTGTTATCCACCGAGAACACGAACGGATGACGTGCGGAAAGCATGTTCACCTCGAGGGTGCGATCGAACGCGGCGAGCCTCTGAGAGTAAATGTCGATGATGTCCCAATCAGGCTCCCGCAGATAGTTAGACCAGATCGGCACGCAGTGCCTGGCGTCCAGAGTCTTGGAGAACACCTGGTTCCCGTACACCGTGAAATTAGTCGGGTTATCGTACATGTTCACCTGGCCGAGCCCCGTGGCCCTAAGCGCCATGAACCTGTCGAACTCCTCATCGAAGTAGAACACAGCCAGCCCGTCGTACATGAGAGTGGCCTCCAAGTAGCGACGATCCACTGTGTCCGGCAGCCCCGTCCAGGAGAACCGGTTCACACACATCTCCGACATGATCCGCTTGTACATGCGAACCAGCAGAGCCTCACGGTTGATCGACGGGTTATTCTTGAAATGGCCGCCGTTGACGAAAGGTTCGTAGATCTCCTTGCGAACCCAATCTCTCTCCCCGTTTCGCTTCACCATATGATCCCCTTAAGCGGCTTGTTGTTGGCCCAGTCGATACGCCCGATCATCGTCTGGTCCTTGTGCCACACGGTGACACCCTTCTCGAAAATACCCCTGATCGTCTGGCGGAACGTCTCAGGCATGGTGGAACGGGAGATGTTCATCTCAGCCATCTTCCAGTACGTGAAATGCTCCATGCACCTGAAGTCGCCTGGGGGCACCACAGGTGAATTCATCGCATACCCGTACCGGAGCCAGAACTCCCCAATACGCCTCACAGCATCCTCGGGAATGAACTTCAGACGCTCCACAATGCTCCATGACTCAGCGGCCAGCATGAAAGCATCGCCGCCGACCTGGCCCGACGTCGTCGGGGCGATCGTCTGAGCATCCTGAACGCGGGCGTTGATGCCGGCGATGGCATTCGCGTAGTCGCCGTTCGCCGCGTACTTGGCATAGGCCAGGTTCGTGTCCGCGTTATAGCGCATATAACCCTGGTTCAGGTTCGTCAGCGCGGAGGCCTGCTCGGCGGACATGCGAGCCGTGTTCACCTGCTGGGAGTAGGTCATACCCGCCTGAGCCATCGTGGAGGCCCCTGACAATGCGGAGCCGCCCAGACCAGCCAGGGCGCCTAGGGGACCTCCATTGGCCAGCCCCATGAGGGTCGACCCGATCACCTGTCCGCCGACGCCGATACCAGTCTTCTGCAGGCCCATGCGGGCGTTGTAGCCGGCGATGTCCTGGTTCCAGGAGTTGTTCAGAGCTGTTTGCTGGCCCGCCTGGGCGATAGCGGCGTTGGCCTGATTGAACTGGGTCTGAGCCCCGTGGAGGGCCCGCTGCTGCGACCACTCGGCGCTCTGGTGCTGATATGCGATCGAGTGGGCGTTCTGCGCCTGGAACATCAGATAGCTATTGTTCGTGAGGCTGAACGTCGGAAGGTTCGTGAACCCAGTCATGACGTCGAAGTGCTCCGACCAACCATCGTACTGATCCATATGACCTCGGGTGCGCTGACCCAGGGAGTTCACCGTGAACATGATGCGTGGATTCGGGGGCACCACGTGAGACCACTGAGTCACGGCCAGACCAGCTGACTGGATCATCTCCGGCTTCAGCAGAAGGGGAGTGCCGGAGAATGTGGTCACCTCCACCAGCAGATACGGGCTCGTCCAGAATTTCCACAGATGGCGATACCGCGCCGGGAGGATATCGTCCTTGCGCAACTTGTCGGTGAGCGTGATCGACTTGTTGTTAACAAGACCCTTCTCACCGATCCCCTTCTCGAGGTCATACACCTCAGCGCCCTGGCGGGAGATGCGCGTGTCGCCGCCCTTCGGGTCCACACCGGAGGTGCCCGGCAGCTTCACCTTCAGATCCTTGATCTCATCGAAATTGATGACACCCTTCGGGATCGCCGTGATCGACACAATTCCCTGGGATACCCACGGCACCAGAGACATGGCATTCGTGAAAACGCGGAACCAATCCGCCTTCATCGCATAGATGGACGTTCCGTTCGGCACGCCCTCCGCGAAACTACCCTTGGAAGCGGTGAACGTCGGATTCTTCTCATCACCGTAAGGTTGGGTCAAATCCACCGTGGACGCGATGATGATGTCGAAGTTCGCCGTATCAATCTTGCCGGCGCTGGGAGTAGAGGCGATAACCTTCCTGTTCACATCAACGATCTGATACTCCGACCCCAAGTCCAAACCCTCGGGCACCGTCATGTACTTCTGACCGTAGTAATCCCACCCATTCTCAGCGGCGATCGCCATATGGGACCGCTCGCAGTAGGAGCGGCGCACATTGAACTGGTGCATGTACGTCTGCCAGACGTCCAACTGCACGGTGATCTGAGTGGTGGCGGGGGCGATGTAATCAACAGACGTTATGAAATAGAAGAAGGTATTCCTCGAATTATAAGCGTCACGGTTGTTACGGGCCACCAGGTAGTTGTACTGGTTCGCCTTCGAGAACGGGATAGGAATCCTGATCGGGGAGCCCTGAGCGCAGTAGGTCAGGGATTTCACCTCGATACGCGACGAGTACTCGTTGACGATCGCGTTGAACGCCTCGTCGTAGTTGTCATACCAAACGACGTCGCGGTACTCCTGATCCCAGACGACGTTCGTCAGGTACACCTCAGTATTGGGGGACCAGACGGAGTAGTCGAAGCCCATCCCGAACGAGCCGATATCCTCCGGAGGGTCATAAGCTGTAGGCATATATAGAGTATAGCACATAAGTTAAAGAGCCGGCCCGGGGAGCTCAAACTCACCCGGACCGGCCCATAGCCGGCGAGGCAGAAAGGAGGAAGGACCTCACCGACGGGCTACCCTGCCCACGGCACCAGTGTACCACACGCAGGAGCGACTGTCACTTCTTCGGCCAGACCTTCACAGCCTTCGCCTTGTCGACGGCGATCGACGCCGTCTTCGAAGCGATCGTCTTCTTCACATCCCCACTGTCACGGTAGACCAGCGTGGCGGTGACGGTGATCGCGTCAGCGTCCTCATCCTGACCCAGGTGCAGGATGCCCTCGTTATCGATCTTCGTCCGCTGCGAGTTCGCACCCGACACGGCGTAGTCGATACCCAACTCCAGGCCGTCGGTGTTGTCACCCGTCACAGCGAACGTCACCTCGACGTTGCCGCCCGGAATCGCCTTGTTAGCAGCGCCCACAGGCTTGCCTCCCTGAGTAGCCGTGTAACCGCCCAGAGCCAGGTTGGCGCCAGGCCGAACACGAATGTTCTGGTCGTCATCGCCAGTCCAGAACATGACCGCCGGGACGAACAGGGACGTACTGATGACCTCCCAGTGGTGGAGGAAGTAGTTCGTGCCCAGACTTACCGGGTTCGGCTGGCTGGTGTTCTCAAGGAGATTATCGGCGATGACGAAGAAATCCTTCGTCGTCAGAATCGCCTGAGCCTTGTCGATCCCCATCTGCTCGGCAGGAACCGGGATGACGCGGGCGTACATGTCGACAGGGGGAAGGTTGAACGCAGCGGCCAGAGCCTCGACGTCGATGTTCGCCTTCACCTCAGGGGTGACGATGAGGATCAGATCCTCACGCTTGGCGAACGTCTCCATGCGCGCAGCATTGTACTGGCGGGACAGGAACGTCAGGTTATCCGTCATAGCGCGAACGCGCTTGATCAGCTGCTTCGCGTCGGACTCGGTCGCAGTCAGGCTCCGAAGGTCAGGGACCTTGACATGGTAGAAGCCGCCGTTCTTCTCGTACTCGGCGAACAGCGAGCAGGTCAGAAGGAACTCATCCCACTGGTCGGAAGTCGTCGGAGACGCCAAAATCTGACTCAGGTAGTTCTGCAGACCCGACTCGTCCAAGAACGCACGACGCAGCTGGTCGCGGTTCACCGTGATCTTGTAATACTCCTGACGGTTCACAGTGTGGAACTGGGAGGCGACATTCGGCTTATGAGCGCCGAAGATATCCTTCTCCATGTAATCACGCTCGGAGTTGTACGTGTACGAGGAGACCAGGCCCGTCTGCACCTCCTCGATCGTGTCACCGAAGTTCAGCATGCCCCGCTTGAACTCACGCAGAGGGTTGTTCCACGTGATATCCCGGGTGATGTACGTACCGACACGGTTGATCAACGCGTCGGTGAACTCGTTGAAATGGGGGGTGTACGACGTCAGCTGCTGGACGACGTCGGCAACACTGCCCTTCGTGGCGGCCGGGATGCGCCGCTGATAGTCGGAAGTGGCGTCGTTACGGATCCTGTTCAAGATCTCGATATTGTCGAAGTCGCGAATGCGACCGCTGGGGAGCGTCATGGTCAGGCCTCCTTAGGCTTGGAGAAGAAGGAGGCGATGCTGCCGTCGTCCCCGTCGTCAGCACCGCTCGTGTCGTCACCGTGCGACTCGTCATCGCCGGCGTTGTCCCCGCCCGCGCCGATGGCTTCGAGCAAGTCGTAGTTCTTGCTCTTCAGACCGTCAACAGTCTTGGACAGAGCAGAATTGGAGTCAGTCAGCTCCGAAATCTTGGCGCCAGCACTGTCAGCCTTGTCCTTAACAGTGTTGTAGGCGGCACGGAGATCGTCATAGATCGTCTCCGACGGCCCCTCCTCGCCAGGATTGATCAGAGACTGAAGGAGACCTTCAAAATCCATGATACCTCCATGCAAACGTATGGGCTATGAGTGGTAGTTCCACTCATAGCCCATACTATCACAGACTGCCGAGAAGCCTCGGCGGAGCAACCAACTCACTGTCGCGGACCCGGGCTCATCCGGTGGTAGGCGTCCACGACGTCACCGATCAGCTCTCCTCGGTGTCTGAGTCTTCGAACGGGCCGGGGGAGGGGTGAGACGCCTCCTCCGACTCCGCAATCTTCATCCTCACGAACTCCGTGACAACCCTCCTCATGAGCTCCGGCTTGGGCACGTGAACCTCCCACTGATAGTCGTCGAAGAACTCGACCGCCCAAATGGGAAGGGTGAGGGAGACCGTCTTGGACTTGCGCATCATGACCCCTTTACTGGCGTGAATGTGAAATGAGTCTCCGTGAGAAATGTTCCCCCGGGGATCATCTTGGGTACAAGTTTACCACCATACGTCTGAGACTTCAACAAATCCTCGGGCCAGATCTCATAAGGCTTCCCTGTATGAGGGTTCTTCCTCGGAAGACCCGCAATATGTGTATCAGATCTGCCGTCGATCACCTCGCAGTATTGCTTCGCCCTCACGAAAATAGCCCTATCGAAAGTACCCTCGATCTTCCAGGCGCCCAAATGGGTGGGATGAATATTCAAACCTGCCGGAGGCTCCGTACCCTTCAAATGAAGCGAATCCGTATCCGCGTAAAGGAACCGTTCGTAATTGGCTGCAGCGGAACGAATCGTGTAGTCCCGAGCCCAAGAGGTTACGAAAACGCCAACAGGCGTGTAAACAGGCTTCGTGATCTCCTCGTTCTCAGACGCTACATACTTAACGGCGTCGTTGTGGAGAACAGGAAGCTTATTACGCCTCTCAATTCGAGATGCGAACTTGCCGTACAATGAATTGAGCATCAACTTGGCGATCTGCCGCTTCCCACCTACGGAGGACTCCTTAACAGCCATCCACTTGTCGATGTAATCCTTGAAAGTTCCCGTACGGCAACGGAAAAGAGTGACGTCACTATATCCGTACAAGTCCACGTCGTACATGTCGTTGATGAGCTTCCAGTCAACGTTCGTCATACGCATCTCAGTCGGCTCATCCACAACGCGCTGATACTCGGTCGGGTTAGCCCTATGCGAACCCCTCAATTGGATGCAGGGGATGCCCCGCCCCTTAAGTTTAGCGGTGAAACAAAAGGTAGCTACCCAAAGATAATCATCGGAGATCTCCTCGGGAGGAATATCAACCGAAATAGGCTTCCCGTAGGGGAGAGGTCTCGAATACATGATATACGGGTACAGAGAATTAACATCGAGCACCATACCCGCACCCTGCACAACGCCCGCAGTACGACTATCAGCATAAGTGAACCCGCCCCGATAAGCAGCACGCACCTTCATGTCCTCCTCCACAGAAAGGACGGGGAACCATTTCTTGAAGGTCTTCCTCCCCACAACATCCTTGAAACCCTTCAAAGCGTCCGAAGAAGCTGTCATACTAGTAAGACCCTCGGCGATCTGCTGACGGAGAGCCTCGGCAACGATCCCCGTATCATTACGTACGTACTGACGCTCCTCGAACGTCGGACGGTAACCCGGTTCTCGATAGGTTACGTAATCAATCACACCCTTACTCATCTCAAGACCATAAGCTCCCGCCATACTCTGAACCGAAAGCGGAATCTTCTTCAACGAATCCATGAAAATAACATCGGCATTCTCAGTCGCAACCCAGATCCTGTAGAACTGACTCTCAGAGGAGATGATCGGGGTGAACGACAGTGGGGGAGGGGCGCCCTTCACAACATTCGGGTCATTGCAACGGAATCCGTTGTGAAGAAGCCAATCAATAATGTACCCGCCATCGAACTTCAGATTATGGAAGAACACCGTCCGCTCACCCACGAGGATGGAACACATGAACTCATCGATCGTGTAACCGATCACATTGACGTTCCAGTCATCAACATTCCGCACAGACCAGAGCCACACTCTAGTGGACTCGGGAAGCGACCCGTCATCCGGAATATCAGCCGTAGTCTCAAAATCCGCACAAAGAATCTGCCTCTCATCGGAGAGGGCGTACTTGCATCGTCTTGGCATAGCCGACAGCATCCTTTCCATTGAACGGGCCCTCACTCTGAGCTGTGAACGCATCATCGGGGGAGTTGCGATCAGAATCGAACTCCTTATTCCCCTCGTAACGAAATGTCAGTCCCGCGATGAACTCATCATCAACCGTCCACAACACTCGAAGCAAATCATCGGGAAGGTCCGCCAAAGCCTTCAACTCTGGGTTACCCGAACCCTCTGTAAGCTTACGAATATTGCTCCGAATACCCTCCACCATCTTCTTATCAGACCTCGTAGTGGCAAACTCGCGCTCTCTCTCAGTGAGAATCTTGACGGCCCCCTCATTCGTGAAAGTCTGCACCTTGTACGGCTCACGCTCGGCGTACAAACGAGCAACGTCCCCCTTATGGGCGTAAGGGTTCTTGATATCGTAAACCTCGGAAAACGGCTTCAACCCCCTCCAAGGAATCTCAGTCCCACCAACGCGCTGATAGAACTCTCTCGAATATTCATTGCTCCTCTTCTGAGCGTACACATAGCGAAGCATGCTCTTAGCGGAAATAGGCTCGCCATAGCGAGAAGGGAAGTAGGCGACGTTAGGCGCCATGAACTCCTCCAGACGATGCGCGTGAGCCTCTACCTGGGCCTTAGTCATGCGACCCACTAGGGAGGTGCCCTTACGCGGATCTAGGGCCGTACGAGCGATGTCAACGCCTCCTGCGCCGCTCGTAGCATCCCTCAGAGGACGCAAGACGGACGGGGCGTACGTCCCCTGCCGGATCTTGCTGATCTTCCTCGAAGCACGAGCCTCGAGACGTCGAGCATAATCCCGCCACCCCGCAAGATCGGCCGGCTTCTCAAGTCTAGCCATTGGTGAACACCTTTCTAATCATGCTCATAGTATACCACAAAACAACGGGGAGGGCGCCGCACAATAAAGTGCGGCACCCTCCATACGGACAGGATCAGCGGCGGTAAGCGCGGCGCGGGTTAGCCAAAGACGAACGATCCCCCTTCTTCATGTAGCCGAGGAACTTCGGGAAACGAATCTCAAGAGACTGACCGGACTCATTCTTCGACTTCCACTCACGAAGAACAAGCGTCCCCGAAAGGGTGATCTGGTCGCCCTTGCCGACAATACCCAGGATGTACTCATAAGAATCGCCGAAGAAAGAAGCGTTCAGGTAAAGCGGCACCCCATCGTCAACCCATTCCTCAGTCTTCTTATCGAACTGACGGCGGGTAGCCGCAATACCAAGGCGAACAATCAATTCGCCGGAATTGGTCTTAGCGGTCTCGGGGTCACGGGTCAGGTTGCCAGTAACGGTCATCTCAGCACTCATCAGAGTTGCCTTTCTGTTCAGTGCTGCCAATAGGGCAGCGGATCTTGAATAGCGTCCACAAGGGACGTTGCTCGCGAAAGATAGTAAACCACACTATCAACCGCGAAGCTCTGGAGGTCGGCGACACGAGTATCGAACATGTAAGTCGCCATCATATGACGCACAGTGCCCGAATACAAATAAACGTGAAACCGCTTAACGCCCAACGTCAAACAATGCGGTAATCACAACCGGACCAAGTGATGGTGGTGAAGTACTGCAGGTTGCCACGATGCCGGGTGCAGTTCCACACCACGTCCTCGAACACTGGCAGGCGATTCATC
>ERZ773022.1105-NODE-1105-length-19208-cov-7.595416_pt1 | contig 19208 bp, 17 predicted proteins | sample MGYA00580839_ERZ773022 | MGnify/ENA primary metagenome ERZ773022 (study PRJEB29015, sample SAMEA2738020) | human oral metagenome | biome: human oral; feature: human-associated habitat; material: dental | place: China | collected 2044 ... | reverse complement strand
TTCCGGCGGCGGAGCGCGCCAAGTATGCGGCACTCGTCAAAGGCTGAGCGAGAGCCTAGAGATCGAGGAGTGTTGAACGAAAAAAATCGTTTAACAGCCTTTTTTGAAAAGGTGCGTTGTAAAATGATGCGTTATTCGTGGAGTAAAATTATTAGGCGTTTTTAAATAAAGTTGAAATTTACTTTACAGAATAGGATAAACGTACTACAATAAAATAAAAATTGTAAATTGGACAGAGCGTGTCCAATATCGTGATTATACTACAGATAATAAAGTGCAGGAGATTTAGTGAAGCACTGATAAATTCAGCCGCATTGTTGATCTGTTTTTTGTTATTGCGCGCTGTCCCGCAGGGGGGGGCACTCATAATAAAATAACAATCCATACAATGAAAAATATCGTATCGAAGAAAAGTGAGGATAATACAATGGCAACGTATCGCGTAAAGTGGGATGAACTCTCACCGGGGGCAAAGCATCCGGCGCATAAGGTGACGACGGTCAGCGCCACCTCAATGGCAGAGGCAAAGGCGAAGGTGCGGCAGCGGATCTTTACGAACGTGAAGGTCACGAGTATCACAGCAGTCAAGATCTCGTAATCGAGAGGATGATGATAGAGGAGCGGTGGACAATGGCATTATGGAAACGATTACGCTATAAGTGGCGTGCAATCGTGCGGCACCCGGGGATCTATGCGGGGCATTATGGACTGGCGTTTTTCCTGCGAGGCTGCCTTTTTCTGGTTGAGTTCGTATTCCTGCGTATCTTTATCTACCTACCGTTTCGGCTGGCAGATTTATCTCTGCGGGAGATCATGCAGCATCTGCGGAGAATGGACATCCATTTTTGGAGCTTCCTTCGCAGCGCCTTTACGCGATTGTTGGATGTCGGGCATTGGGTACAGGGGCTGGGACGGTTTTCCTCACTGCCCGAGGCTCTCCGCTACGTGAATGCACGCCTGTCAGATTGGCTGTACTGGAAGCGAGAACGCCTTCTTGTCATTCTTCGCAGTCTGAAATCACCGCGTGAAATCTATCGTCATATACGTAGATTCCTCGATGAGCACTTTCGGAACATCCGACTCCTGCGGCGCAGTGCGGTGGGGGCGGTGCTGGGCATTGTGCTCGCGAAGCTGATGACTCTTTTGTACCTCACCTTTGCGGGTGCGATTGTACTTTCCGTCTGGGGATTTGACTGCATTGTCCTTCTACTTGGTGCGATTCAGTTTGTGGCGGTGAAAATCGGACAGCTGCTCAGCCGCATCATCGAGCATCATATCTATCGGGTGCAAAGCGGCTCTGCATCGTGGGAGCTGACACTTTATAAACGGGTGCCGCGCGTGAAATGAGCAGCATGTTCTATATTAGACAATAGGGAGGATCATCATGGCAAGAGTTTTGAATTTCAGTCTGACGATGAAGGACGGACACAAGGTCGAGCGGGATATCGCGGAGCTGCGGGAGCATTTTGATCTTGAGACGGTGCTCGGGTTGTATAAGGAGGGCAAGCTGCGGCGGTGGCTGAAACGCAACGGATATACAGAGGAGGCGGCGCAGTTGGACGATCTGGATGAGGACGCTCCTGACTTTACGCATGCGTTTTGCCGGATTCTCGGTGTGGAGGCTGTCAACGGAAAGACTTCCAATGACAGAGGAATGGCGGCAGAGGTCACGGCTCCCGCACAGCATCAAAGTGCAACGCCCTCTGTACAGAAGAATTCGGATGAGGTGACTCTTCTGCGGGAGCGCGGGGAGCAGCGGCGTGACGAGGAGAAATACGAGGAGGCAAAGGAATGCTTTGAGCGCGCGGCGGAGCTTGGCGACGGCGAGGCGATGAATGCGCTCGGACTGTTGTATTTCAATGGAAATTTAGGTGAAGAGGACTATTGGACTGCGGCACGCTATTTTGAGCGCTCGGCAGAGGCGGACTGCGGTGTCGGGGCGGCAAATTTCGCACGCTGCTTCGAGCACGGCTGGGGCGTGGCAGAGAACTGGAATAACGCCGTAAAATACTACGAGATGGCGCGTGACCTCGGGGATGAGGATGCGCGGCGACATTTGAAACTCAATGAGTGTTTTGACGGGGTCTTTGCAGAGCTTCTTGGCAGCATTATGCACGGAAAGCTGCGCTCGGGGCAAGAACTCTGGGAGGACTATACCGCCGATATTACGGAGAAAATTACCTATCAGCCTTGGGAGCAGAGGGATATCGACACGTTTTTAAAAAAAGAAGGAAAGAGCCGTCTTGATACGCTCAAAGATGAGGGTGGTAACATCAACCAGACGATTATTGGTGCGATGGTGATAAAGCCTCGTGAGGAGAAATATGAAGGGGCGTTAGAGGTGGCTAAAATGGCTGCACTTCCATTCAAAATAGCAGGTCTTTTTAACAAAGAACTTGCTGGTCCCATAACTACAGGAGCAGTGAAATGTGCTTCATTTGCGGTTAAAGGAGTCAGAGCCGCTCATAACGCATTAAAGAACTCTCTGCATATTATCCTCACCTCCACAGGTATTCATTATGCCGGCAATTATCTGCCCTATAGACTCATCGAAGATATTGCCGTCATCGAGAATGAGGAGAACGATAAGAAGGTCGTCAACGGAAAATTGATACGAATTCGCGTGTCGGGGGACGATGAGCTTTGGGAGATTCCCCTGCATGAGTACGTCGGTCTTCCGGGGCTTCCTCTCGCCCTGTTCCTTGCCGCTGCCGCACGCCTCTACGGGAACTACGGCAATTTCGGGCGTGAACTCAGCGACGAGGAGGCGATGCATCTCAGTCGTATAACACTGACCGTTCTGGATGATGAATGTATCTTGGACTATCTCTGAGTACGCTGGAGAAATGTTGTTCTGTTGTCGGTGATTCATGCACAAGGAGCGGAGTATTATATGGCACGTATTTTGAATTTCAGCTTGACAATGAAGGATGGGTACAAGGTCGAGCGGGATATCGCGGATCTGCGGGAGCATTTTGATCTTGAGACGGTGCTTGGTCTGTATAAGGAGGGCAAGCTGCAGCGGTGGCTGAAGCAGAACAAGTATGCAGAGGAGGCGGCGCAGCTGGACGATCTGGATGAGGACGCTCCTGACTTTACGCGTGCGTTCTGTCGGATTCTTGGCGTTGAGGCAGCCGACCACGATGCGGTGGATGTCGAAGAAATCTCGGAGCGGACGTGGCGGCGGAATCGTCTGCGCGACTATACGACGGATCCGTATCTCTTAGACATGGCGGAGAATGCTGCATTCTCGCAGTCGGACTTGGATGAGCTGATCGACGAGGGGGCGGAGGAGATCGTGCTTTGCGACGGGCGTTTCACGATCCCGCTCAAGGCACGCGGAACGAAATACTACGGCGTGGGCAAGGCGATTGCGGTCATTGAGAGCGATGAAATCATTGACTTTGAGCGGAAGTATATCACGTTCCAAAAGGTGCAGTTCGACGAGCGCTATCAATCACTCTGTGAGCGGAGTGGTACGGTGGTACTGCGGAAACGTGAGGAGGAGGCAGCCGCCGAGGCGCGTCAACGCGAGGAAGAAGAACGGCGGGCACGCGAGCAGCGCACGGTGGAGCTGGTGACGCAGGAACTGCGGATGAAACTGAAAGTGGAGAAAGCCCCCGCGATCCTTGCGGAGACGCTCGGCGTTCTCATGCACGGCCGTCTTTTTGGTGGAGTGAAGATTTGGAATCGGTCACATACGGCGGATGTATCCGGATTCTCTTTTCGTCCGTGCGGCAAACAGGGCATAAAGACCTTTCTCGAAAAGCGTGGAGGTACGATGCCGGATGACAGTAAATTTGCAAAGGATGAGCGATTTTTGGGAAGTGTTGTACTTTCCCCGCAAAAAAAGAAGGATGAGGGATTCAGCAAGGGGCAGTGGGGGTCGCTTGCCATGATGGCGGCACCGCTCATCCCCGGCATCGGGTGGACGGTGGCTGCGGTCGGAGCTGCCGCTTTCGGGATACAGTCACTTTTCAAAGATGGAGACGAGAAAATTTCCATGATCTTTACCGATGCGGCGATCCGTTTTAATGATACCTGCATTCCCTATATGGTGATCGAGGATGCCGTAGAGGCGATGGGCGAGGACGGACAGAAGGTCGTCCGACTCAGTATCAACGGAGAGAATAGACCTCTCGATCTGCCCATCGGGCAATATCTCGATACGAGCGCGGTGCAGCTCTTCCTGATTGTGGCAATCAATTTCTATGGCGATCATTACAAGCGCTCGCCAAACGCAGAGGAAATGAGGCAGCTCGCCAAGGTGACACTTGCCTCCGTGAATGATGACTGCATTCTGAACTATCTTGCATAGGGCAAGCCTGCCCATCGGACAGAAGAAACGAGGAGCATTATGGCAAAGAAGAGTTTTCGTGAAGAGTTCAAGATGTATCTGAGTGCCGGCTTTCCCATTCTCCATGTGGAGACGCTTGAGAACGGGCGCATCCTGCGCATGATCCGCACGATTGCCGACCAGTGCGGGATGGAGGTGACGACGTGGTCGCGTCACAGCGGTCTGCGCAATCCCTACGGTGCGATCACGGAGAAGCGCAGCCTGAAGGAGGCTCTCGATGTCCTGCTTGGGGATCCGGATGAGATGGAGAATCACATCATCGTGCTTGAGGATGTGACGACGCGTACGGAGAATGCGGAAAACGAGGCGGAGATCAGCTCGCGGCTGCGTCGCTTTGCCGAGCTGGTGGAGCTGGGCGCGGAGGGCGGTCTTTCCTCCGCGATGATGGTTCTGCTCGCGCCGATCGTGCGCATTCCGCGCGAGATCGAGCCGTATGTGACGCTCATGGGGGCGGATATTCTGGGCGTGGAGGAGATTCGGGCGCAGATTGTGCAATTCCTTGCGGATCAAGGGGAGGAGCCGCCTGCGGAGAGTCTACTGATGGATCTGGCGCGGGCGCTCTGTGGGCTGTCCGAGATCGAGATCACGAATACGCTCGCGCTTGCCTATATGGACAAAGGTGATATTGATCTCAGCGACCTGCCGCTCATCCGTGCGCAGAAGCAGCAGATGATTAAGAAGTCGGGGCTGCTTGAGATGGTGTCGGCGAACGAGCGCATGGAGGATATTGGCGGACTTGAGGAACTGAAGGATTGGCTGCTCGACAAGGCGGCGGTGTTCAAGGATGCGGAGCGTGCACGCAAGTACGGCGTGGAGATCCCCAAGGGGGTGCTGATCGCAGGGATGCCGGGCTGTGGCAAGTCGCTGACCGCAAAGGCGGCGGCGCGGGCATTCGGTTTGCCGCTCATGCGCATGGATATGGGGCGGCTCATGGGCAAGTATGTCGGTGAGTCCGAGGGCAATATGCGGCGCGCACTCGCGCTCACGGAGGCGAGTTCACCGTGCATTCTCTGGATTGACGAGCTGGAAAAGGCGTTCTCGGGCGTACAGGCGGGGGGCGGCGGCTCGGAGATCACAACGCGCCTTTTCGGGAACTTCCTCACATGGATGCAGGAGAAGAAAAGCCCTGCCTTTGTCGTTGCGACGGCGAACAATATCTCGAATCTTCCGCCGGAGCTGCTGCGCAAGGGGCGCTTTGACGAGATTTTCTATGTCGATCTGCCGAATCCCAATGAGCGCAGGAAGATCCTCGAGGTGCATATTGGAAAGCGCCGCAGAGGCGATCTGCCGAACATCGCGCTGGATCGTCTCGTGAGTGAGACAGAGGGGTACTGCGGTGCGGATCTTGAGGGTGTCGTACGAGAGAGTGTGGAGCGTGCCTTTGTCACGCGCAAGGATGCGCTTGAGACGGACGAGCTGCTGCGTACGATCAAGGAGACGCATCCGATTCGAGAGACGATGAAGGAGTCCATCGAGAAGATGGCAAAGGAGTACGAGACGAAGAAGCTCCGCCCTGCCTCGCGGAAGTAAGTGTGTCGGTATTTGCAGTAAAACGGGGGTATCATGATGGATGTGAAGTCGATTCCGTGGGAAAATCTGGTGACGGGCAACACGAAGGAAATGCTCGCCCTCGGCAGGGATATGCTGTCCTCGTGGGCGAACAAGTCGGGGGAGCAGTCCAACGCTTCATGGCTGGCGGGCGAGATGAGCCGTCACATCGGGATGAAGGCGGAGGAGGCACGCGCCTTCGGCGATGAGGTAGCGGCGGGCATCGACGATTTCAATGCAACGCTTGATGCGGTGGATCGCGCCTGTCAGCACGGAGGCACGAAGGAAGCGTGGCTCGCCAAGCAGGTCAAGGAGCTGCCGATGGACATGGAGGAGCGAGGACGCTATCTCATGGAGGTGCGGGACGGCTTGCAGGCGGGCAACGCCGCCGCCTATCGCACGCTCGAGACGGGCGAGCTCGTGACGGAGATTCCCCTGCCGGAGGCAGAGATGACGGGAGGCTGGACACAGGCTCAAATCAACGACTATGCGCGTGAGATCGGGCAGCAGGCAGCACTCTCGGGGGCGATGGGCGGAGCGATGGATATTGCACGTCCCGATGTGCCGATGGAGCTGCCTGTAGAGATTGAGGGGGCAGAGGATAATATGCGCGGCACGGCAATCGACATCGGACTGAAGACGGTGGCGGTCGGCGTGCTCAAGGTTGCAGCGCAGAAGGGAAAACTGCCCGCTGTGTTTAATTCAACACCGGTCGCGGCACTGCCCGTGATTGCGGGCTCTGCGATGGAGAATTTCCGCATTGCGGGGCAGCTTGCGAACCGTCAGATCAGTTCTTCGCAGGCGGTCGAGCGCATGGGGCGCGTCAACTGTGCCGCTGTCGGAAATCTGGCGGCACATCTTCTCTCGCCCGCGCTCGTTATGAGAATCCCGTATGTGGGACCGATTGCGGCGTACATACTGGTATCACCGATTGGCGAGCAGATCCAGTCAAAGGTGTCGCAGACGGTGGGGGCTGTGTTCTATGAGGGGTTCGACAAGATCCGCCCCGTGGCGACCAAGACGGTGGAGACGATCATGGAACAGTCCCGCTCCATGATCGAGACGGTCAAGAATTTTGCAAAGAACATGGTGACGGCATAAAGATTCTTTCGGAGAGGAGGATCGCGGGTGAATCGTGAAGAGGAGAAGCGACGGCAGAATCCCTTTCTTGCGGATGGTGTGAACCGCAACGCGGCGAACAACGGTGTGACGGAGTTGTTTCATGGAGCACGCGGGCATGGATTCGCGGCGGAGCAGGCAAATAATTTCTACGATAAGGAGCTGCGCAGAAGTAACGCGAAGGTGGTAGGCGGCGACTATAAGAAGGACGGCGCTGACCGGATGGTGGACGGTGTAAGCATCCAGAGCAAATACTGTGCGACCGGGGCGAGGTGTGTGCAGGAATGCTTCCATAACGGGAAGTTCCGCTACTATGCAGATGGCAAGCCGATGCAGATCGAGGTGCCGTCGGATCTCTACGAGGATGCCGTGCGGGCGATGGCGCGACGCATTGAAAAAGGCGGGGTCGATGGAGTCCGTGATCCGAAACAGGCACTCAATATCGCAAAGGCTGGCACGGTGGAGGGAATCGCCTATGATTCCGCGACAGGGATGATTGCGGCGGTACCAGGGGCGAGTGTGACAGGATTAGTGACGTTTGCAAGTGCGTGTCTGAACGGCTGTGATCCAAAGGAAGCCCTACTGATTGCGGGGGAGTCCGTGGGGAGGGTGTTCGGGCAGAATATTATGATTAGTGCCGTTGCAGGTCAGGCAACCCGTTTTGGTGCGAACGCCGCACTGCGTCCCATCGCGCATACGGTTGTCCGCTCTGCAGGATCCACGGGTGCGTCTCTACTGGCAACGGCTGCCGGTCGCACAGGACTTTCGGGGGCTGCGGCGCAGAGTGTTGCGACGAAGTTCCTGACATCCAACGCGGTGACGGGTGCGGCGACAACGGTCGTGCTTTCAACAGACGACCTTATTGATATTTTCCGCGGACGGATGACGGCGGGGAAATTTGCGAAGAATTTTGCCAACAGAGGAGCGGGCGTTGCGGGTGGCATTGCAGGAATGAATGCGGGAGTTGCGACAGGTGCAGCCATCGGCTCGGTAGTTCCTGTTATAGGAACTGGCACAGGCGGTATGATCGGCGGCTTTTTAGGCAGCGTTATCGGCAGCTCGACAGGTTCATCCACTATGCGTACCCTGACTTCTGCACTGAGTGACGATGAGTTTGAGCCGGAGCCTGTGGATGTCATGGATGTGCTCGAGGGTGCGTTCAAGCATAAGGGGCAGGAGTATCGGCTTACCCGTGACGAAGCGGATGCGGTCACAATCGCCTTGCAGCAGCGTATGACACCGGCATTCATCGACAATCTGATACGCTGCAGACTCCCCCATTCTCAGGCAAATGCACTGATGGATGAGCTGATTGCGCCTATCGTCCAAAGACGCGCACAGACTGCCGTATCGGGATATGACAGCAGTTCGCAGGGACAGGAGGAATCTATGATGTTTGGGAAAAGTCGTGAACAGGAACTGCCGACGAGCGACGAGATGTTAGAGGAAGTCATTGCGAGGATTCAACATGACGCTGCGCAGAACAAGATGACAGAAGAAGAGGCGGCAGATCATCTTGAGGCGGCAGATATTGTAGTAAACGGCATTATGAAACCATTTTTCGATCTGGCTCACGGCAGAGATGTCGAAGAAATTGCACGGGAGGTGCAGGCGCGCCAGGCGGAGTACGAGGAACGGAGTGAACGCCTTGTGGCACGGGAGAATGCGCAGCAGAATCCACCACAGCGGAATGCGGGCGGCGGGGAGCTGGATCTCCTGCGGAAGTTTATCGGATCGTGATGCGGTCGATGCAATGTGTTCCATTCATAGGAGGAAAATCAAAATGAAGAAGTTTATGAAATCCGTGATGAAGAAGTCGGTACTGCTGGGTGGTTTTACGGCTTGCTTGGCTCTCGGCGGGGCTTTCGACACGGGGATTGTACCCGATGCCTTGGCAGTAAAGCAGGCTCATGCACAGGATGTGTATGCCGCAACGAGTCAGGGGGCTGATGTCTATGTCATGACGCATACGATTCGCTGGAGCGGGGATAAGAAGTTCAACGTGCGCACGAAGAGTGTGCGTCGCTCTGAGTATGATGTGGAAGGATGGGAGTTTGTCTATACGAATGGAGATTGGAAGTATAGACTGTCAGAGTCGCAAAGCAAGAATGGGCTTGTCCCCGTGAATTCGCCGCAGTATTCGGTCGCATCGAGTCCGGTTATGGGGGTTGTTTTGAATATTTGTCTGAATAACTGATCCTGCGGGATTGTAAGAGATTCTATGCGCCATGTGCGGCGTTTGGAATCTCTTTTATTTTGCGAAAACACTGCGCTGTGCTATAATGGCAGGAATGAAAAAGGAGGATATTTCACATGAAGATAGATGATATCATTCACGGCTTTCGCCTGATCCGCTCGGAGGAGATCAGGGAGGCGGATGGACGTGGGTATACGTTTGTCCACGAGAAGACGGGCGCACGGCTCTTCTTCCTCGAGACGGCGGACGACAACAAGGTCTTTTCGATCAGCTTCCGCACGCCGCCCGTGGATGATACGGGCGTGGCGCACATTGTAGAGCATTCCGTACTCTGCGGCTCGCGCAAGTACCCGCTGAAGGAGCCGTTTGTCGAACTCGTGAAGGGGTCGCTCAACACGTTCCTCAATGCGATGACGTTCCCCGATAAGACGATGTATCCTGTCGCGAGCCGCAACGACCGTGATTTTCAGAATCTCATGGACGTGTACCTCGATGCGGTCTTCTATCCCGCGATGCGCACGAATCCGCAGGTGCTCATGCAGGAGGGCTGGCACTACGAACTCGAGGATGCGGATGCACCGCTCTCCTACAGCGGCGTTGTCTACAATGAGATGAAGGGGGCGCTCTCGGCGCCCGATGATCTCCTCGGCAGCCGCATCATGGCGGCGCTCTATCCCGATACGACGTATGGCTGTGAGTCGGGCGGCGATCCCGAGGCGATCCCGACGCTCACACAGGAGATGTTCCTGGATTTTCACGCGCGGTACTATCATCCGTCGAACAGCTATATCTATCTCTACGGGGATATGGATATTGAGGAGAAGCTCGCCTATCTCGACCGCGCGTATCTCTCGCATTTCGAGCGGATTCCCGTGCCGTCACGCATTGAGCGCCAGAAGGCATTTGAGGGGCTGGTTCGAAAGGAGTATTTCTATCCGATTGGGGCGGAGGAGCCGCTGGAGGAAAACAGCTTTCTCTCACTGAACTGGGTGATCGGCGATACGGTGGATCGAAAGCGTGTGATGGCGCTTCAGATTCTCGATCATGCGCTGCTGCGTATGCAGGGGGCGCCGCTGCGACAGGCACTCATCGATGCGGGGCTTGGGCGCGATATCGACTCGAACTATGAGAGTGATATTCTGCAGCCGCTCTTCAGCATTATTGTCAGCAAATCAGAAACGGCACGCGCGGATGAATTTGTGCGGATTGTCAAAGATACGCTGCGGAAACTCGCGGACGGGGAACTCGATCACACGCTCGTGCAGGCGTCGCTCAATACGCTTGAGTTCCGTCTGCGCGAGTCGGACTTCGGGTCGTCGCCAAAGGGGCTGATCTACGGCATCCGCATGATGAAGACATGGCTCTACGATGGCGCGCCTGCGGACTATCTGCGCTATGAGGACGTGCTTGCCGAACTCAAAGCAGGACTCGAAAACGGCTACTTTGAGCAGGTGATTCGAGAATCCTTCCTTGAGAATCCGCATGAGGCTCTCGTGACGCTCGCGCCGAGCCGTACGCTCGGGCAGGAGCGCGAGGCGGCACAGGAGAAGATCCTTGCGGAGAAAAAAGCCGCGATGAGTGCCGAGGAGATTGCAGAGGTCTTAGCGTCCTGTGCGGCGCTCAAGGAGGCGCAGGAGGAGCCGGATACGGAGGAGGCGCTTGCGTCGATTCCAATTCTCACACGCTCCGATATCCGTGCAGAGGCGGAGCGTCTGCCGCTCGATCTGCGTGACTGTGCAGGGACGAAGATACTCTACTCGGATATCGAGACGAATGGGATTGTCTATCTGAATTTCTACTTCCCGATGGCGGCGGTTGCACAGGCGGATCTGCCCTATGCCTATCTCCTCGCGGAGATGTTCGGTGCGGTCGATACCGCGCGGCACAGCTACGCGGAGCTCGCGATGCTGCGCAGTCTCTACACGGGCGGTTTCGGCGCGGACATTGTCGCCTATACGCGCGCGGGCGAGCCGGACTCTCTCCTGCCGCGCTTCAAGCTGCGCGCGAAGGTGCTGCGTGAGAATCTGCCGCGCCTCTTTGATCTTCTCGCGGAGATCATGACGGAGAGCGACTTCTCGGGGGCAAAGCGTGTCCGCGAGTTGATCGATGAGGAAAAGACGGGGATGGAGCTCTCGCTCCAGCGTGCGGCAAATCAGGTGGTTGCTGCGCGGATCGCTGCCGATCTGACGCCCGCGGGGCGCTATGCCGAGGTCGGCGGACTGCCGTTCCATGACTTCCTGCGCACGTTCAAGGATAACTTCGAAGCACGCCATGCGGAGATGCAGGCGGCGTTCCGGCGCATTCTGCCGCAGATCTTCAATGCCAATGATCTGATGGTGAGCGTTACCGCACCTGCCGCTGACTATGATGAGATTGCAGCAGGGCTTGCGAAGTTCCAACAAAAGATCTCATCCGTGTTGTTTCCTGCGGCGCCGTACACATGGGAGATTGTGCCGAAGAATGAGGGGCTGATGACGCAGAGCCGTGTTCAGTACGTGGCGAAGGGCGCGAACTTTATCAAGCTTGGGTTTGCCTATACGGGGGTTCTGCGTGTGCTTGAAACGCTGCTGCGCTATGATTATTTCTGGACGCGCATCCGCGTGCAGGGCGGTGCGTACGGCGCAATGACCCAGTTCAACCGCAACGGCTTTATGATTTTTTCCTCCTATCGCGATCCGAATCTCGCGGAGACGTTTGCGGTGCTCGATGAGACGGCGGACTATGTGCGGTCGTTCGACGTGTCTGACCGCGAGATGGACAAGTTCATCATCGGTACGATGAGCGGCGTGGATGCGCCGCTGACGCCGCAGATGAAGGGGGATATCGCGGCGACGTTCCACCTGCGCGGCATTACGTGGGAGGATCGCCAGCGTGCTCGTGAGGAGATCCTGACGGCACGTCAGGAGGATGTGCGTGCACTCGCGCCGCTCGTGGAGGCAGCGATGCGTGAAAACGTGCGCTGCGTCCTCGGCGGCGAGGAGAAGATTCGCGCGAATGCCGCCCTCTTCGATGAGATCCGCCCCGCACTGCGGACATAAAAATTTTGACTTTTCATGCCGTGCGTGGGATAATAGCAGAAGATGATTTTGAAGGGGGAACCTGCCATGAAGAAGAAAGTTTTCCGTGGTGCCGGCGTCGCCATCATTACGCCGTTTACAGAGACAGGCGTGAACTATACGGAACTCGGGCGGATTATCGAGGATCAGATCGCGGGCGGCACGGATGCCATCGTTATCACAGGGACGACGGGCGAGTCCGCGACGATGACGGATGCGGAGCACCGTGAGGCGATCCGCTATACGGTGGAGCAGGTGAAGGGGCGTATTCCCGTTGTGGCGGGAACCGGCTCAAATGAAACCTCCTACGCAATCGAGTTGTCGAAGTATGCGGAGCAGGTCGGTGCGGACGCACTCCTTCTCGTGACGCCGTACTACAATAAGTGCACGCAGAACGGTCTGATCGCGCACTACACGAAGATTGCAGACAGCGTGAATATCCCGGCGATTCTCTACAATGTACCCTCGCGCACGGGAGTCAATATCAAGACGGAGACATACGCGGCGCTCGCCAAGCACCCGCGCATCGTCGGGGTTAAGGAGGCGAGCGGTGATCTCTCCGCGATCCTGCGCCTGCGTGCGGCGACGGGCGATGATTTCGCCGTCTACTCGGGCAATGATGATCAGATCGTCCCCATTCTCTCGCTCGGCGGCTCGGGGGTCATCTCCGTGCTCTCGAATATCGCGCCGAAGGCGACGCATGATATCTGCCAGCACTATTTCGATGGAAATGCAGCGGAGGCTGGGCGCATGCAGGTTGCGTATGCCGATCTCATCGATGCGCTCTTCTGCGAGGTCAACCCGATTCCTGTCAAGACGGCGATGCGCCGTCTCGGCTACGAGGCGGGTCCCCTGCGTATGCCGCTTACGGAGATGGAGCCGGCGAATGCGGCGAAGCTGGACGCGGCTCTGCGTGCGCATGACCTGCTGAAATGATGTCAGACGCTCTCCTCTTGTGTGGGGCTGCCCTTCACGATGGGGGAGCATTTTCCTGTTTGTGGGGAGGAATGGCGTGAATCCGATTGCGGAGCGTCTTGCGCGGCAGGATGTGATCGTGCTCGACGGTGCGCTTGCCACGGAACTCGAGGCACGCGGATTTTCGATCAGCGATGCGCTCTGGTCGGCAAAGGCGCTCTTTGCGTGTCCCGATCTCGTGCGTGAGGTTCATCTGGACTATCTGCGCGCGGGCGCAGATGTGGTGACGAGTGCGAGCTATCAGGCGACGGTCGAGGGCTTTATGCGGTGCGGCTTTACGGAGGCGGAGGCTGCCGCGCTCCTGCAGAAATCCGTGCGTCTGGCACGGGAGGCATGTGAACGGTACTGCTCGGAACGCGGTGTGGATAGCGGTGTGCCGCTTGTGGCGGCATCGGTCGGACCATACGGTGCGTATCGTGCGGATGGCTCGGAGTATCGCGGTGACTATGGCATCGACGAGGATGCACTTGTCGCGTTTCATTCAGAGCGCCTTGCGCTGCTTGCAGAGGAAAAACCTGATCTGCTCGCCTGTGAGACGCTGCCGTGTTTGGTGGAGGCACGTGCGATTGTGCGCGCGCTGCGGCAGGAAGACATTCGTATTCCTGCGTGGTTCTCGTTCTCCTGCCGCAATGGGGCAGAGATCAGTGATGGCACACGTATTGCAGAATGTGCACGATTTTTGAACAATGTCTCCGAGGCTTTAGCTATCGGGCTGAACTGTACGGCACCGCAGTACGTAGAATCGTTGATTGGCGAGATCCGAAGGGAAACGACAAAGCCCATCGTCGTTTATCCGAACTCCGGTGAGATGTACGATGTCCAGGAGCGGAGATGGTACGGTGCGGCGGCAGATTTTGGCGCGGAGGCGCGGCGCTGGTATGCGGCGGGCGCGCGGCTCATCGGCGGCTGCTGTAGGACAACGCCGCGTGAGATCGCGGACATAGCCGCATGGGCAAAGAATTGAACAAGGTGAGGTGACGGAGCGATGGAGGAAGCATGCACGACGGTCGACCTCGCGCGTGCAGAGCGCGCCATGCGCGAATTTCTCACGGCGGTCGGAGTTGATCTCGCTGCACAGGGAATGGAGGAGACACCCGCACGCGTGGCACAGCTCTATACGGAACTGTTCTCGGGGCTGCACGCGGACACGCGGGATCTCTGGGCGGATGTGCTGACGGAGGAGACGGACGGTCTTGTTGCCGTGCGCGGGATTTCGTTCCACTCCATCTGTGAGCACCATTTGCTCCCATTCTTTGGGACAGCACATATTGTCTATCGCCCGCACGCAGGCCGCGTGGCGGGCTTTGGCGTCTTCACACGTCTCGTCGAGCGCATGGCGCGGCGCCCGCAGCTGCAGGAGCGGCTGACAACGGATATTGCACGCGAGATGGAGCAGGGACTCGGTGCGGAGGGCGTGCTCGTCGTCGTCGATGCACAGCAGCTCTGCATGACGATGCGCGGAGCGCGTGCACACGGTACGAGGACGACAACCTCGGCGTGTCGCGGCATCTTTCGCGATGACAAAACGATGGAACTGCAGGCATGGCAGATGTTAGGTGAGTGGAATGACGGCAGAGAGAATATATCGCTTCCGTGACGGCAAGGAACTGACGATTGGCGGGCGGACGCTCGTCATGGGGATTCTGAACGTGACGCCGGATTCGTTTTCGGATGGCGGCAAATGGAATACACGGGATATGGCGCTACGCCATATGGAGGAGATGGTGCGGGATGGCGCAGACATCATCGACATTGGCGCGGAGTCGAGCCGTCCCGGCTTTGTGCCGATGGGGGCAGAGGAGGAAATGGAGAGGCTTCTGCCATTCCTTGAGACTGTTCTGCCGGAGTGTCCCGTGCCCGTCTCCGTGGATACGTTCAAGGCGGAGACCGCGCGTGCGGCACTGCGGGCGGGTGCGCATATGCTGAACGACATCTGGGGGCTGCAGTATGCGGAGGAGCCGGGAGAGATGGCACGCGTCGCAGCCGAGGCAGATGCGCCCGTTGTTGTGATGCACAATCAGAATGGGACGGCGTACGATGGGGATATTGTAGGTGAGATGCGTGCGTTCTTTGAACGCTCATTTGCACTGGCAGACGCGGCAGGACTGGCAAGGGACAAGATCATCCTTGACCCCGGGATCGGTTTCGGCAAAACGGCGGAGCAGAATATGCACGTTATGCGCCGTATGGATGAACTCATCTCTTATGACGGTACGGATTATCCCGTCCTCCTCGGGGCGAGCCGCAAGAGCTTCATCGGCGCGGCGCTCGGTCTGCCCGTCGAGGAGCGCATGGAGGCGACGGGAGCGGCGTGCGTCCTCGGCATTGTGCGCGGTGCTTCGATTGTCCGCGTACACGATGTGAAGCCGATCGCACGTATGTGTCGTATGACGGACGCAATTCTGGGGGCGTAATATGGATCGTATTTTTCTGCGTGGAATGCGCTTTATGGCTTGTCACGGGGTTCTTCCGCACGAGCAGGAGATTCCGCAGCCGTTCGAGGTGGATGTGGAGCTTGGTCTTGATCTGCGTGCGGCGGGAGAGAGCGATGATCTCAGTGATACGGTGAACTATGCCAAGGTTTACCGTGCGGTATCTTCCATTATGGATGGAGCGTCGAAGCAGCTGATCGAGTCACTGGCGGAGGAGATTGCGGATGATCTCTTTTGGCAGTTTTCTCCGCTGCGCTGGGTGCGCATCACCGTTCATAAGCCCACAGCGCCGATCAACGCGTTCTTTTCGGATGTTGGTGTGACAATCCTCCGCCGACGTAAGGATGTGCAATGGGAATAGCGTACATCGGACTTGGAGCGAATCTCGGCAATCGTGGGGAAACGATGCGTGCGGCTCTGCGGCGGATGGCGGAGCACCCTCATCTGCGCGTAGAGCGGATGTCGCATTTTTACGAAACCCCGCCGTGGGGAAATACAGATCAGCCTCAGTTTTTGAATGCGGCGGCGTGCATCTCATTTGACGGAAGCGCACACGAGTTGCTCAGGGTACTCCAACGCATTGAACACGAACTCGGGCGCGTGCGTCATGAACATTGGGGCGCGCGGACGATCGATCTCGATGTCCTCTATGTCGAGGGGGCAACGTGTACGGATGCGGCGCTGAGGCTGCCGCATCCCTATCTCACGGAGCGCGCCTTTGTGCTCGTGCCGCTGGCGGAGATTGCGCCCAATCTGATGGTGCATGGACAGTCCGCTGCTGCATGGCTTGATGCGGCCGATACGGAGGGCATTGTGCGTGCGCGTGAACTCTCTGAGCCGTACCCGCTCGAACTGATTGCCGCCTGTGATGAGGAGGGGGGCATTGGACGGGCGGGGCAGCTGCTCACGGATTGCCCCGAGGATATGGCGCATTTCCGTCGGACGACAATGGGCGGGATCCTTGTCATGGGGCGGCGTACGATGGAGAGTCTGCCTGCACGGAGACCGCTCGCAGGACGGGAGAATGTTGTGCTCTCGCGGACGATGGAGCGGGCGGAGGGCTTTCATATCGTGCATGATCTTGTGGAACTGTGGACGCTGCTCGGTACGATGGCGCATTCCATGCCGCGGCCGATCTTTGCTGTCGGCGGCGCGGAATGCTATCGAACGCTCCTGCCGTACACGCGGCGGGCATACATCACGCGCCTGCCGGGGGCGTATGGAGCAGATGTATTCTTACCCCCGCTTGAAGGCTTTGCATTGACAAACAGTCGGGGCGGAGAGACCTGTATGTTTGAAATTTACGAGAGAGTTTAGCATGGCAAAGGAAATCTTTCACAACGATTGGCAGGAACTGCTTGCAGACGAAATGGCGCAGCCGTACTATCGGGAGCTGCGCCAATTCCTCATTGAGGAGTATCGTACGAAGCGCATCTATCCCGATATGTTTGCGATCTTCAACGCGCTGCACTATACGAGCTTTGCGGATACGAAGGTCGTCATCCTCGGGCAGGATCCGTACCACGGCGACGGTCAGGCGCATGGGCTTTCGTTCTCTGTGCAGGTCGGCATCGACCCGCCGCCATCGCTGCTGAATATCTACAAGGAGCTGCAGGACGATCTCGGCATCGTACCGCCCGCGCATGGCTGTCTCATCCCGTGGGCAAAGCAAGGCGTGCTGCTCCTCAACACCGTGCTGACCGTGCGCGCCCATGCGGCAGCCTCTCATCAGGGACATGGCTGGGAGCGGTTCACAGACCACATCATTCAGCTGCTCGGCGCGCGTGAGCGGCCGCTCGCCTTTATCCTCTGGGGCAGCCCCGCACGGAAGAAGCGCAGTCTCATCACGAATCCGCGCCATCTCATCGTCGAGTCGCCGCACCCAAGCCCGCTCTCGGCACACCGCGGCTTCTTCGGGAGCCGTCCCTTCTCGCGTGTCAACGACTTCCTTACAGCGGCGGGGGAGGAGCCAATCGCGTGGCAGCTGCCCTCGGCAAACGAAATCGAAGCATGACAGAAAGGAGAAATACAATGAAAATCACATTCCTGCGCAATATCTGCGCACTCGGACTGCTCGCCTGTCTCGGCGGGTGCGGTACGCCCGCTGCGACCTCGGCAGAGATGCCGCATGAGGTCGTGCAGGAGAACGTACCCGTGCACGGACAGAGGGAAATCTATCTTGCAGGCGGCTGCTTCTGGGGGACGGAGCTCTATGTGAACCTCATCCACGGTGTCATCTCCGCAGAGAGCGGCTATGCAAACGGCAAGACCGCGCATCCTTCCTATCGTGAGGTCTGCAGTGGGAGCGGCCATGCAGAGACGGTTCATGTCATCTATGATCCGCGGATCGTCTCTCTCGACGAGATTCTCACGACATTTTACGATTCCATCGATCCGACGGCAGTAGATCGACAGGGCAATGATGTGGGCCGACAGTATCGCTCGGGCATCTACTATGTGCCGCGTGCGGACGGCAGTGAGCCCCCCGACGCGGCTGTGATCCGTGCCTCGCTTGATGCTCTGCAGAAGCGGATCGGCAAGACCGTCACCGTTGAGATGGGGCCGCTTGTGAACTTCTATCGCGCGGAAGAGGATCATCAGAAATATCTCGAGAAGAATCCAAACGGCTATTGTCATATCGCGCCCGCACTCATTGCGCGCATGCGTGAGAAGTATGATGCAGCAGAGCGAGCAGAGGTGACGAATACATCGCGCACCTATGACAAACCATCGGATGCCGAGCTCAAGGAACGGCTGACGGATCTCCAGTATGCTGTCACGCAGGAAAAGGCAACCGAGCGGCCGTTTTTCAACGAGTATGACCACGAATTCCGCGCAGGCATCTACTGTGACATCACGACGGGCGAGCCGCTCTTTATCTCGACGGACAAATATGATTCGGGGTGCGGTTGGCCGGCGTTCTCGCGCCCGATTGACAGCGCACTCATCGCCGAGCACGAGGACCGCTCGCACGGTATGGTGCGTACCGAGGTTACGGCAGCGAACAGCGGTGCACATCTCGGGCATGTATTCAATGACGGTCCTGCTGCGACGGGCGGCCTGCGCTACTGTATCAACAGCGGCTCCCTGCGCTTCATTCCCAAGGAGGATATGGAGGCAGAGGGCTATGGCGACTATCTTTATCTGTTGGAGAAATAAAGATAGTGTTGATATTATGTAAAAATCAAGGATGTTGAGATAATTCGTAAAATATCTCTTCGGCGTATTGACAAGTACTTCATCCAATGGTATCTTTATCCGAGCGTATTATGAAAACTTTATAGTATTGAATCAGGTGTTGTGGGGATGCTTTGGAATCCCCTGCATACTTAATAGGAAATCCGGTAAATGAATTTTGATAAGCCGGAGCGGTCCCGCCACTGTAACAGTGAGCAGCCTGCATGGAAATGCCGACGGTACTTCCGAGAATGTCACTGGGGATATCCCTGGGAAGGCGCAGGTATGTGATGAACTGGAGCCAGGAGAACTGCCTGATTAACAATCGCCGTTTGACCTGCGAGTGA
>ERZ773022.1104-NODE-1104-length-19210-cov-4.600418_pt1 | contig 19210 bp, 28 predicted proteins | sample MGYA00580839_ERZ773022 | MGnify/ENA primary metagenome ERZ773022 (study PRJEB29015, sample SAMEA2738020) | human oral metagenome | biome: human oral; feature: human-associated habitat; material: dental | place: China | collected 2044 ... | reverse complement strand
ACGGCTGCTTGTGCTGCCGTCTTGATAGCGCGGACGAGTGCTGCTTTAATCCATGTATTCATAGTCTTTCCTCTCTAAACAAATAACAGTTCTTTTATTTCGTGTGCGCCTTTTCTAGGCGCTCTAGCCTTCCCGCCTGTGTGCGGGTCACATCCTCAACCACGGCAAGACGTGTATCGTGTTGAGCAAGGGTGTCTTTAACAGTTGAGATAACTTCATCAGTGCGTGCCATGTAAGCAGCAAACGCTTTCTGACTGTCTTCAGCATCGTCTCTAAGCCGCTTAACACCTTCCTCAATACGGACAAGGCGCATAGCGTCCTCTTGACTTGCGCGATTCATAGCACGGGTGCCGTTGATGATAGATATCATCATGCCGACAAAGCTCACAGCAGCCACAATCTGCTCAAAGGTAATTGGATTCATATCATCACCGCCTAATGAGCAATCGTGTAAGTGAGTATGCCTTTTCGCCATGCGTTTGATAAAGCACCGCCCATATCTTGCACATAAATTTTGCCGTCAGGACGCACAGAAAGTACCGTTAGTACATCTGGGTGCTCTGGACAAATGATTTGGTTGTAATAGATTTACTCGTTGTCGTCAAACGGGTATTTAGAGCTATCCACTTTTGGAGGTCGTGAGTCTTCCGGTATAAGGAAGGGGCATTGCTTGGCGTCATACTTTAATTTGCCATTAAACCAACCGTAGAACTGTACAGTGACACTATCGCCTGTACGCCATACGTGCCAGTAGTTCTTGTAAGTATTGCCTGTTTCTACGTCTTGTACCGCAAAGAGCTCAAAATCATTGCCGCCGAGTGATTTTGCTTTCGGTAATATCAGGGAAACACTTGGCTTTAGCCCATCAAGTGTTACGCGCGCAATGGCAACTTGTGCTTGATAGCTCCCCTTTGATAGGTCTCCCGGAGTAAATACCGGGTCTTTTGCGGCTGCTTCCGTTGCTGCTGGTGTACCTTGGATGCTTGACAGCGAAACACTACCAATACCAGTTGATGCATCAACGTTAATTTTCAAGATAATTAAGTCCTTGCGCCACTGGTTTTGGGTGCCATTCGCAATAGCAACCGTTTCCGGCTTCTCGTTAATCAAAAAACGTCCGTCTACAATAAGACCACCGGTAGCAATATTTACTTGATTAGCAGATGCCATTGTAACTGCAAGCTCATCCGCATAATCTGTGACAAACCTCCCCTTTCCAAAGATGGAAAGGTTAAGCGCTCCTGCCTGCTCTGCGGTTACGTGCGGTTTTCCTTGGCGAGAAGTTACAAAATCAAATGCCATAATTCACCTACTTTCTTTTGTTGTTCATGAAGTCGGATATTTCTTGATCTTGGCGCTGCCGCATGTGATTCCATGCCATTTTGTGGCTAAAACAAAGGTCATACTTAGCAGTTTCGCCGCGTGAGTTGGTATATGGTGCATCGAGCAGCCAGCCGTAATTCTCTGCGTCCTTTTTTGGCACATCAAGTTTTGCCTGGCATCCTTTTACATCACACTCAACGTGGACGTAATCATTTTGTTTCATTGCTTATCTCCTGTGGTATATGTGACTTTTGACACACCGTTTTTGTCAATCGTGACAACCTTTTTTGTAATTGGTGCAGCAATTACAAGCCCTGTACGATCGTCTGTTGCGCCGACAATATCGCCGATGTCATATCTATCAGCTTGATCTGTCAGTTCCACAGATAGCTTTGTGGCTTCTTTCCAGTAATCCTTTAGGCGTTTTGTGCCATCTTTTATGAGCGTGTCTTTATCCGCCGACGTGTAGTTATAGTATTCTGCCCGCTCTTGCAGACCAAAAAAGGTCTGTCTCTCACTCACGTTACCTTTAGCATCAAGGTATAACTCAAGTGCTATACGCTCGTCTTTTTGTCCAATACCGCGACATACAAGGTGATTTATTGGCAAATACTCCATATCAGCGGTGAGACTAACAAGGCTTGTGTCAAACTCTTCATCTTCTGCCCAGTTTTTAGCCGGAATGGCGGAAATACAAGCCTTTGAACCACTGTACCGTATAAGAAGCTTACCGCCCGATGCAGATATAAAACCGCAAATAGCATCATAGAGCGTTGCATAAAGTGGCACCTCATAGCGCTTTGGAGTGAGATTACACACGCTATCGTCAACGTCAAAAATGCTTTGCAAGTCATACTTAACAATTAGCTCTTTAATTGCTCTGTGTATCTCACCATTCAGTATGAGATTCTCGCCGTCATGGGCACCAAAAACAATCTTGTTGGTAAGTAGCCCGCTCCACGTCTGGCCGCACCATATGTAACCACTATCGACTTTGAGGCGCGTGATAATGCCACCGTATGCCGTTCCCTCGATATATACGCGCATACCGCTCTTGATTATTGGTGCTTTATCGGGGACGGGCAACTCAAAATCATTCTCGGCGTTATCCCCTACACCGAAGGCAAGATCAAAGGAAACGGGATCGATGATCATAACATCGGTGCCCGTATCGTCTTGCAAGATTATATCCATGGTAGCGCCGCCCGTCTCTCGATAATAGCAAGGTTAAAGCCCCATGATTGATCCCATGTGACCGTATGGTCTCCCGGTGTAATTTGCTCGAATATATAGCTCCCAGAACCCTTAGCGCCCTGTATACGGCTACTAAATACGTCTTGACAGTTACCGTATGCGTCTTTTAGGACAACGCTGTCATGTGCCATAGATGCCTTTTTGGTGCTATCAATGACAAGTAGCCCGCGATCTTGCACAGTGACATTTACGCCATAGGTGTTATCGTCAATGTGTATCGTGGGCTTTATGGCATACCCGAACACCGTGATCCTAAAATCACACGGTGTATGTGCATCTACCGTAAAGGTATCTGCTCTGCCAGATGAACCGTAATCATGCGGGTAATCATGCGGGTAATCAATGCCGGAAATTTCCTGCTCTGTGCTTTGCTGCGGAATAAAATCATAAGATGTTTCACGCCGCCACAAAGGACTACTGACGCTTAAATCAAGCGACCAAACGCGGTTTTCGGAGTACCAATTTGCAACGCTACCTTTGGTGATATTGCACTCGATATACCACCCGTCTACCTCTAATCTGTCAGGCAATCCCCTTTCAGTATCATAATCGGCAAGCATTAAAAGCTTCTCAATGCGTGTGCGCTGCTCTTTTGTCCCAGCAATTAGCTCAACCGTATATGTTCGTTTCTCACGGACAAAGCCGCTGTTAACACTATTCCACTCCCAACCGGCAAGGTCGGTACCAAACATAAGCGTGTCAAAAGCACCGCTCACGTCAAATACCGACCCATCCGATGTGGTAAACGTTGCTTTATGCATTCACCATCATCCCCCGAATACGCCGTTTCTCTTCTCGCTCAGACACTACGGTTACCGGCGCACCCTCAGAGATAAGCCGTGGGAGATTGCCATTCAGCCATGCTGCTATGTCAAAGTTGTTCAAGCGGTTGGTTACACTTTCGGCGATGATGTCCGCAAATGGCTGTGAGTACCTGCGGTTAGTCAACGGGACGATAGCTTCCGCCCCAGCTTCTCCCACAATGTCAAGCGGTGCTGCTTTTGTTGCAATAGCACCGTCTGCATGGTAGCGAACTCCGCCTGCGGCGTTCGCACGAATACCACCGGAAGCGTTGGCGTGGAGGTGTGCTGTAAAGACACCTGAGACCTGCGAGAGCATACCAAGTACGTGGCTAATTGTGCCGGATGCATGGTCTTCTGCGACAACCGAGAAATACTTATCACGAATGCTCTTTGCGCTCACATGGTCAATACCAAGTTCAGCAGCCGTAATGGTGCCATCGTCGTTGACCTGGTACGGCTTATCGTTAATTGTCATCGCATTAAAGTCCCAAACATTTCCAGCTTGGTCTTTGATGGTACCGTCGTCAGTCACCGTAAACTCCTTAGGATCGACCCCCAAGGCATTAAGGTTTTGAATCGATTTGACCATTTCACTAACGCTGCCGTTACTCGCTGTAGCCAGTGCCGAAAACATATCGGTGCCTAACGCAGAAACTTGCTCAGCTGAGATACCAACCTGTTGTAAACCAGCTGATAGCTGGTCAATATCAAGCCCAACGTTTGCCATGCTTTCAATAGCTTTGGAGCCAAGCCCAGATATAACATCAGAGAAGCTAGACGCGCCGTTTGCTGCGTCTCCCAAGCTTTTCTCAAGGCTTTTTACAGATTCGTTTGCGCTGTCAAGTGATCCTTTTGCTTCGTTAGCGTCCTTCTTTGCCTGGCTCGCAGCAGCCCTATGTTCAGCAGCGGCACGAGCATATTCCTCACGAGTTTTGCCGGATGCTTCAATCGTCTTATCAGACGCTTGCATTCCGATTTCGTACCCTTTTTGGTACTCGTCATTAACTGCCTTTACTTTCTCTTGATAGGTCTTAGCAGCCTGTATTTGAGCTTCATATGCTTCAGCAAGGTTTTTAGACAAAGCATTTACACGAGCTTCCTTTTTCTTAGATTCAACAAGTTCATCGATGCTTTCTCTAAGATTGTGCACCTGCCCGTTCTCGTCAGTGTATTGGTTGGCCAAAACGTCCGATTTGCTGATGTTAATATCGTACTGGTCGGCAAGCGTCTTTAGCGCCCATTCGAGCCTTCCATTTTCCTCAGCGCTTAGATCTACCTTTCCTGACGTACTGTTAATAACGTTCTGTATTTGCGTCAAAGTGCCAATGGTATTCTCTGCTTCGTCATTGTTTGCCTTCATTGCTTCCGCATGACGCTGGAAAGAGCTGCGCAAGTCCTCAATCGAGTATTTTGCAAGCTCACTTTGCTTTTTAATGCTATCCGATACGGTGTAATAGTGATCGAGTCCACTAGAGCGTTTAACTTCATCAGAAAAAGCACCGTATGATTTTGCTAACGCATCTTGCTCTTGTCGAGCCGCAAGCATTGAACCGCCGACAACGCCTATAACGGAAGCCACGGCAGCAAGACCTAAAGTAACAGGGTTAATAGCACTCGTAAGGCTTAAAAAACCATATTGAAGACTATCAATGATACCAAGTGTTTTAACTGCACCTACAACGGTTTTTATTACCGGAACAACGTGTTGCAATCCCATAAACGCAGCGACACCGATTGCGACTTTTGGTGCAAGATCAGCAAATACCGGCGCAATGGTTTTCAAAATGCCCACAATTGATGGAATATAGCTATTAACCGTCTTAAAAGCGTCACTAATGCCCTTTTTCAAGCCAGAAAACATGCCACTGATATTCTCGTTACCGATTGCCTTTAGCGTGTCTGCAAGGCCACGTGTAATGGCGTTAGAGGTATTCGCCATCTGTGTTTCAATGCCACCGGCTGCGGTTTCTGCCTGCTCCTTAAAGCTGGTTAGATGTGAACCGCCTTCAAGGTCAAGCTTAATCATTGCATCAAGCAGCTGATCCATTGAGATAGTACCCCAAAGATCGCCGCCTTCGCTTTCTTTGCCACCGCCAAGGGCTACATACAGATCCTTTGCTCCTGCGGTTGGACCCAACATCGCCTTTGCCAACTGGTCAAGCTGTCCAGGCATGGCTTGCATAAGGCTTTTCCAGTCCTGCATATCAGGACGACCTTTAGAAAGCACCTGCCGGAACTGCTCTGTCGCTGCCGTTGCAAGCTGCTGGTTTGCGCCAGATGCAATAAGCATGTCATTAAGTGCAAGACCCGCCTTTGTCGCTTTGCCGAGGTCTTTCGTAATGACTGATATGCCTTTAACGGTTGTTACCATATCGTCAAGCCGTGTGGGAAGTGCCTGCAACCTGTCAGACATGTAATTAACCCACTGACTCGCTTCCTTGGAAGAATAGCCTAGACTTTGCATTGTCTTAGGAAAGAGGTTGAGCGTATCAAGTCGCTTTACTGCCGAGTCAACGTGGCTTGATACGGTTGATATCGCGCTATCAACCGCACGAGACACAACACCAGATACAGCACCGGCAATAGCAAAACCTTTACCAAAGCCTTTTGCGGTATTTTGACCCATACGGGTACCGGCCGATGTCGAAACCTTACCGTCTGCGGATCCTAAAGCCTTGTTAATCGTGCCGGAAAGGTTATCGAACTTCGGAACAATAAGAAGTGAAGTTGAGCCAATATTACCCACTTGTAACCTCCTTCCATTCTGTTGTTTCCATGATTTCTTTTACGCGTTTTAACTGCTGTTTTTTGCGTTCGGTATTTTCTTCTGCCCGCTTACGCTCGATAATGTCACGCGGCCTTGTCACGCGCTCCGGCTGGTCTTGTCCCTCATAGCGCACGCCACTTCCCCAAGCAATCATATAAAGCAAATCCTCAACGTCTGCTATTGCTTCTCTCGTCTCACTCCATGAACACTCAGGGCTTATTGCCGATACGTACAGGGAGCCGTGAGGGAGGGTGAGAATGAGGTCTACACATTCGGAAATGTTTACTATCTCGTCATATGAGACGTGGTAATACGCTCTAAAATCGTGCCTGAGCTCGCGTATATGGCCTTCTTCAAGCTGAGCGAGCGCTAAAAGTTTTTTAGTTCTTCATTTTCAAAGACAGAAAGGTACGCATAGGTGAGAGAAGCCATGTTTACAAGTCCGTCATCCTCGGTGCAATGAGCATAAATATCGTCGAACTGCTCATCACCAAGAACAAGGCGCATGGCTTCAAAAAGCTTGTCATCCGTGAGGTTTTTGCCATTCAAAAGATCGCTTACGCGCTTATCGTGCAGGCGTTTTACCGGCACGGTATACCCCTTGCCAAAAATCTTGATATCTGTCTGTTTCGCTAAGTGTTGCTTAATAAACTCGCGCTTTGCTTTGACACCTTTAAGCTTAGAGCAATCAAGCTCCATAGCTCGGGCGTATAGGTCAAGCTCTTTGGCGCCCATGTTATCAAAAATAGATGTATCCATACTGCTCCTTATGCAAAAAATACCCCCTCGATATGAGGGGGTATAAGGGGGATTTGTTTACGCCAATTCGGCAAAGTACTCTTTGACAACCTCAGAGCCGTCATCAGGGGTATTCGCGGTAATCTCCATACCGTATACCATAAGGTCACCGCGCTTGTGTGGTACGTCGTCAAAGGAAGTGATAACACCCTTCTCAACAACGATACGGTGCAGACGAGTATCACTCATAAGCTCCTGCAAAACAAATGGGTGCTTCTCGCCCTTATAGGGCTTGCGCTTAATGGCGGTAATCTTACCGGCTGTCTCTGTCACAGAGTCGTTCCCGTAGCGCAGTTTTGCTACAGCGGGGCGGTTAACTTCGAGAAACTCGACCTTAATTTTGGTTGTATCATCATCAACGGTTGTCATGACGATAGTGCCGTGATAGCCCTTATGGTCAGTCGTGGAAATCGAGCGACTATCGGTAAAGCCGTTTTCGCTCAACTCACCCAAGCTCACAAAGTCAGCAAGGGCGCTCATTTTGGTTGTTGCGTCGGTTGGAACTGCCGCATCGGCCTTAAATGAGGTATAGACAACACCGCCGCCTTCGATACCGATAGAAGATGTTGCAAACCCGGGATTGAGATCGGTTGTTGCTTTGGCTGGTTCTGGCATAGTTACTCCTTAAAAGTTGAAAGATTGTATGAGAGATGCCAACGCGGACAGCCTGCGTCCGTATCAAAATCGCTGTAAAAGCTGGTCTCATTGATTGAGCCGTAACCGGCCAAAAACGGGAGCTGATGCATAAGGTCAGAGACCTTTTCAGCAGCTGCAAATGCTTTCTGTTCGCTGGTATCCCATACCAAAATGGTTAGTGTTGGAAAATCGAGGTATTTATCTCGTCCGCCCCCCGAACGGCGAACAACAATCAGCGGGTATTTACGTTTCTCGGGGACACTTACGGCTACATGAAAGCCGGGAAGTGCCTTAGCGAGACGGTCGCGTATATCCGCTTGCACATTTAGTCTTGGCATACTAGCCGCCTAAGAACTCGTCAAGATCACCATGCATTGATTGCGCCTTCAAACCGCGTGTACCTGTGGTTTCCACAATGCCAACGGCCGACTTATCAAGAACTTTCACTCGGCCACGATACGCAGCGCGCATCCATGCGTCCTTGTCTTCGCGTCGCGATGCTTCCTTTGCGCTTGCGGATGCGGCAATACTCGCCGCCATTGGCGCAAGTTGGCTTTGTACGCCAGCGCTTTTCGCTATGCGTGCAACCTCTGAAAGATTGAGTTTTACCGGTGAAAAATTACCCATTGAGAACACCTACCTCAGCAATCATGTTCCAGCGTGTGGGGCATGGAATAGTACGGTCAGGCGCGCCGCTTACTCTCAGTGCTGCGTCAACATCAGACACATCTCCACCGCGCTCTATGAGAACAACGCGAGCGTGTACAAGGTTTCCTTTGTATGTTTTGGGGAACGCTACAGAGTATTGAACAAACACACCATCAGGGCGCATACCGTCAGACGAACTGCGAGAATTGGTTAGATCAGAGCCAGACAAAGGGCGCACAAGGCAATCATCAACAACCTCGCTTGCCCACGTATAGACCGGCTCGCCCATCTCGTCGGTGCCTGTCTTAGAGCGCGTCAACACCGCAACGCGCTCTCCTAATTTCAGCATGAAACCACCACCTAATATGGCGATACAATGCCGATACGCTGCGATTTTCCTAAAAGTTTCTTTAGGGTGTTAAGCGTGTCGCGATCGAAATAGGCGCTGCCGCTTGGATTGGTAACTGCTACCTGAGCCTGAAACCCGTTTGCCGAAAAGCTCGCAGACTTCGCACCGGATACGTCCCCGAAACCATCAAGTGTTGGCGGTATGAGCGTTTTACGTGCAGCGTCAACGACCAGCAGACGCGCTAACATCTGCTGGTCGTCGGTAAGCTTTCTCTTGCTCGTAATACCAAGGTGTGCTCGCAACTTTGCTGATTGTTGCTCAAGTGTCGCAGATACGCGCAATTTATCAGTCGTACTATCTCCCGTATCGTTGCGGTACTGCTCCACGGTTGCGTAAGCACTCATTACGACCTCGCTTATTTAACCTTGATAGTGCCCTTGACAATGTAATTTGTGACCTCTGCGACAAAGCGAGCACCTGCAATAAAATCAGACTCGACAGAGACACGATCCAGCGCTGGCACGTGTGCAACGCCAATAAGACCGTTCTCGTCAGAGAGATACGGGAAGCCAGCGGCATTCAGGCCGGCCATATCAACGCCGTATGCCTTAGTGTTCTCGGCTGCGGTAACATATACGGCTCCCTTATCAACCTTAGAAGTGGCAAAAAGACCACCAAAGCCAAGGAAGTCAGCAAAGTACTTCATTCCAAAGATGGTTTGTGTGGTAATAGGAGCATCACCAAGGTATGCATAGACATCCTCAGTGTTTGCGATAACGATTACCTGACTTGTAGCATCCCCATTACCCTCCATAGACACATTAAGCTTGCCAATAGCAGCAGCAATAGCAGCCTGGAGGTTCTTGCCCTCAGCAGCGCCGGTACCAGCCTTAACGGTGGCAATAAAATCATCAACAACGCCATTGCGAACAAGAGACATGACCTTTCGGTCGGTTCCCAGTACCGCAACGTCCATACCAGAAGCAAGGACGGCCTGAGCGGTCGTAACACGACGATAAGGCTTGAGGTCAATCTTACCAATGGGCTTCTTAATAGCCGTAATCTTTGTCAGTGGTACCTCGTCACCCTCGGTATAAGCACCTGCGGCAAGAGTGCCGGTGTACTCGATTTGCTCCAGCTGATGTCCTGCCTGTACCGTCTCGACACCGGTAATGCCAAGAATTGCGCTCAAGCGGTCAAAATCGCCTGTAAACTGCTTAACTGCAAGCTCGCTAAGGGCGGTATTTACCGCATCAGCGGTAGTGGTATTCGGAATAACTGCCATAATAAAACTCCTTTTACTTGTTTGTTAATTGCTTCGTGCGTGCGCGGACAAACTCAAGCGGGTTTTCAATGCTGTTAACATCAATTACCTGTGCGTTTGCTGCGCCACCTTTGTCTTGTGGATAAAGAGCCTGCGTCTTCGCAAATGTTGACGCGTACTCACTCACCGCTTTTGCAGACGCGGAAATATCGTCTTCTGTGACACCGTGAAGAAGGTCTACCGGGACGCCGGTCTCTTTTGAAACGCGTACCTTTACTTTCAAGCTTTCGTTTTCCTGCTCAAGCTCAGATACACGGTTTTTGAGTCCCGTATCGTCTCCGGCATTCTCAAGCTGTTTTTTCATCTCTTCGAGCTGCTTGAGGTTTTCTTTTGCACGGTCTTCCCACTTACGGCTTTCCGCCTTCCAGTCCTTCGTTGGCTCCGTATTGGTACCGCTAGGAGCACTTTGCGCCTGTGTAGGCTCACTCTGTGTTCCTGATGCTTGTACTGCCGGATCGCTTGCCGTCGGATCTGTTTGTGGATCTTTTACGTCTGCCATGTTTTACTCCTTTGCTTTTCGCATTGGTTTTTGGGCTTTTCGCCCCGTTTGCATATGAAAAAAGCCACCCTTTCCGAGTGGCTTTAATCGACTAATGTTTGTGTGCTGGTATGCCTAGATCGTGTGCCATTTGGCCAACTATCCGATTACGCAAATACGCATCGTAGGAAGGCGTTCGTCCGTTTCTCGTATACTTCGCGCGCTCATCTTTGCTCATGCTTTCCCAGTCTGCGCGCGCGTCTTTTACTGCTCTGTCGCGCGCTTTACTGTATGCATCCAAGTATTTATCTTGGTCGTACCCCTCAAGACCGCCGCCGTCAAACTCCGGCGTTGGAGTGCACCGGCAATGGGCGTGTCGTGATACCGTATTACTTGAGCGATATACAAAGCCTTGTGACGCCAACAAAATACACCACGCACAAGCCCCCGCATGAGGAACAAGCGCCCAGCGAGGATGCGCATTATCTCGCTTTGAGTTATACGTGATAGTTTCATCTGCGTATTCATAGGTTCTCCGGCTTGCGTATCCTTGCAGAGTGGCAACAATCTTTTCTAGCTCGCTATATTGGCTCGTCGTACGCGATACGTCACCTTGCAGCTTATAGATATATCCGCTTAGATCGGGTATCTCTGCGTCGTAGTCAATTTTGACATGGGCAAGCTCCCTCTGCTCGTCATAGAACTCAACTGCAACAGCAGCCGCGCGCTCACCGTATGCAGCTACAATATCGGGATACGCGCTGAACAAAAAGCTATGTACTTCGTCTCTTGGTTGCCCTTCTACTTGCTGCAAAAGCTCTCCGACAGCTTTAATGGCGAGGTTTGAGTTTGTGATAAGCGCACGATCATAGCGCTCAAAATCACCCTGTGAAATCATTACACACCCATTCCGTCGGCTATGCGATTAAGCGCACTAATAGCTCCGTTTTTGCGCTTCTCTGCCATAAGGCGGTCAATTGTGGGCTGTGATAGTCCAACGCCCTCATAAAAGACGCGAGTACCTGCAATAGACGGGTCAGAAGCGGCAAGCTTCGTCCATGCGTCAGCGCGCGCTGAAATCGTCGGCATTGATGGGTCACGCATATACGCCTGAACGCCCTTCTGCTCGTCTGTGAGCGCGTCTAACGTTGTATTTCCAGCAACTGCCATAATCATGCGCCCGATGGTTTCAAGCGTCTCTGAATTGCGCCTGTTCGCTGCTTCTACTTCAAGAATAAGCGGGTTATTAGCGGCTCCGAGCGCATCAGAAGAGGTATACGTATTCGATAGAACACCGAGCTGAGATAAAGGTACGTTTGTAGCACCGCTGAACCTCTGTGCATCGTTTTCAAACACCCTGGTAAAGTTTTCAGCATTACCGGCGGCAAACTGTCCGACCTGCGGAACATCACCGTTTTCATCACGCGAGATTGCGAGCATTGCGCCAAAATATGCCTTGAACTTTTGCTCAGGTGTTAAACCACGTATCTCTTCCTCGTCTTCTTTGCCATCCTCGTCTTCATCATCGGCCTTGCCGGTGAGCATTCCCTCAGATACGCCAATCATGTAACGCTGTGGATACGTAAAGAGCGTTGCACCAACTTCCATATTACAAAGATCACGAACCGCCTTGTCAACGATAGAGATAAGCTCAGGCGTAATCATGGAATGGCCAAGTGGACGGTCAGGGTCTGGCTCATTGACAAAGACATCCATAAGCGGACGGCCAAGTGCATGCGGCTCAACAATGTACTTCCATGTGCGCCTATCATCGACAGTAAACATATCGATAACAACATCCGGGAAATGGAAAACAAACCGTGTGGGTTTGCCGCTTTTGTCAACATCGGAGAGCACTACACCGCAACCGATACGATCAGCGATGTTATCCCAGAGCACCGAGAATTGATTTGCTGAGAACACGCGAACCTTAGCTTTTGGCTGCCCCGTGCTCCCACGCATAACGGTTACGGCTGAAATGCCGTAAGTAAGAGCGCTCGTCCATGCTTGCTGATACAGCGAACGTAAGCGATTAGCCGTAACAAGCTTGTCAAGACCTGCATCAGCCTGTCCTGCGAACACATATCCGTCAAAAACAGAGCGCATGGCATGAGCGTGTATTGCTTTTGAGCACCATCCAACAACACTATTAAGATTTTGCTTGATGCGTAGTGGTAAAACATCTATGCCAAGGTCAATAAGGACGTTTTTCATATTGTAATACGATTTGAGATTGGCGTTTCTACTCTCAACAGCGTTCCATGCGGTAAAAAGACGGCCTGCGCGCTCCTGGTACTCAAGAGGGAGCACACTTATATCTGGTCTAAGCATTTACAAAAACCTCTGTTTTCTTTTCGGGTTTCTCTTCGTTGTCCTCGCTCCCCAAAGAGCCAAGGTTGCAGCTTCTATCGGTGTTGGGTCTGTATCATCAACAGATCCAAACCCCCACCCGCCACGATTACCAATAAAACGGCGCACGCAACCAAGAGCAGAGTTGTTAAGTGCTCGTGAGTGCGTATGAAAAACGGACTTATCACTAAGTCCGTCATAAAATCCTTGGGCTGCTGCGATTACCTCGCCGGTTTTTGGTCTTACGATATAACCTCGCGGTACTTTTAGGCTCTCAAAGTTCGTCATAAGTGCTTCTGCACCGCTTAGCCCGTCAACAACACACACGCTGGTGTTCTTTGCGCGCTTGGAAAGCTCCTCAGCAAGCGACCGTGTGCCGCCCTTGGTGTCTCCAATTTCCACAAGCTCAATAGCGGCTTTTCCGTTACGGGCTAATTTGCAGCCTACAAGGGCGTAACGGGAACCATCTTGGCTGAATTTCACTCCAAAGGCTTTTTTGTACTTGTACTTATCGCCAATGGATTTGATGTAAGCAGCTTTCCAGAGTGACTCTGTAATTGCCGGATTTTGTCTTGTTTGTTTCGACCACCAGCCTAGGCGCTCGCGGGCAAAACCATCAGGTGTAACGTCATCTGCTTCCGCAGCAATCGTATCTTCATCAATGAGATAACCAAGCGACGGGTTTGTCTCATACCAGCGCTCAATATCATGTGGATCACCGATTTCATCAACCGACCATTCAAGCCATGCGGTGCTTTTGGTATCTCCGTCATGTACTCTATCGTGCAGCGGCTTAAAAACATCCGCAGGTGCCTTGTTATTTGGCGGCGTTCCAAGATAAATGGTTTGTGCATTGTGCTTTTTACTTGCAGACGTAACAAAGCGTGATGCGTCTTGTTGTTCGCGAGTTAACTCCTGCGCTTCGTCATAGATTACTACATCGTAGCTTTTACCACGAGCAAGGTTGTTTGTGCGCGTTGTAAAGCGTATCATACCGCCGTTTTTGAGGTAAATTGCTTGCTGCCCGTTGGTTTTACGTACGGTATCTAAGAGGTCGTTTAAGTCCTCATTCTCCTCGTCCTCAAATGGTGCGGAAAGCTCCTTAAACATCCCATCTGCGGTATCGCCGTGCTGGCATGTGTAAAGAATCTTCTCGCCATCGGCAATTAAACCGTAAAAACAACGAGCGCGGACGCTCCAAGACTTACCGTTTTGCCTGGAAAGAGATAACCCAACCGTTTTGAACGCATATTTATCGCGTTTATTGCGCGCAAGCATAACATCAAGAAAATGTTGCTGCCACTCGAGCGGTTCGTCCCAGAACTCAGATGCTAGAGCTGCCGCCTGTTCACCGTCGGTATAAGCATATTTGCCAACTACCTCAAATGTCGGCTCTTGCCTACCATATCGTTTAGCCACTCTTTACTCGCTTTGCTTTCTTCGCGCGATCGTCCATAACAAATTGCAGTGTTTTACCTTGTTTTGTTTTCTTTTTCTCAGGCTGCACCGAATCATTGATGCCAAGCTGTTTGTTTATCTGCCTGATTTCTGCACTCGCTTGTTTAAGCTTGTCAATCTGCGGTAAGGCTTTGAGGTCGCCAAGCTTGTTTTGGTATGCAACTTGCCCAACCTCGTCAATATCATCCATACACTGCTGCGCGATTTGATGCCAATAAATCAAAATCGTCAATGTTGGTATATCCGATGGTGAAAACTTACGACCTTGTGTGATTTCTTGCCACTTAGCAGCTTTGAAAGAATCGTTTGCCACGCTTTCCGGCATTTCAAGGCTTGAAGAGCCAGCCTTTTGTTCGGCTTTTTTACGCGGCATATTTCACCTACTTATTTATGTTTTTAAGTGTTTTATCCACAAAAGACCGAGCAGCATCTTCTACAGAAGGCATGCCGTAATTACTAAAACTTGTGTCAACATTTAATTTCCCTGTTTTAGCGTCAATATAAATGTTAGCCCAGCGCAAGCGCCCTCCATCGGCATTACTTACTTTCTCACCAAACCAATAAGCAGAACTGATATTGCCACTCTTGTAATAATCGAGATCGGCACCAATAGAGGTGGCTTTGATATAAAGCCTATCATGCCCCCCTTTACTCCATCGTTTCACGCCAGCATTTTCGAGCGCTGCAATTTGTTTTTCTGTAAATGGCTTTCCTTCCCAAGCTACACCTTTAGCCGATGCGCTTGATGCGCCACGTCCGCCCATAAAATCACCTCTAACAAAAATGCCACTCCGTAGAGTGGCTTTGCGCGATTTGCGGGTTTCTACCGCTTTCTCCTCAATCAAGGCGTACTCGTATGTGCATTTGTACTAGTTATCGCGCTTATAATTATCCCATACACTTTGTACGCGTTCAACCATTCTTTTCTCTTCTGGTGTCAGCTTTGATGCGCCCTTCTTGCCATCATGGCCTCCACCGATATATCCATGCTGGGTGTGTGGTTTCATTTTCTTGTGGCTATGATCAAGATCAATTCGTTTTGTGCGTTTGCCTTTGTTGTCGAAGTAGACAATCGACCCAATATTCCCTTTTGAGTTGAGCAAACCATAAACACGCCCTCTAGTTGCTGTTTCAAGAAGCGATTCTGAACTTTCAGCTTTTGTCTCTACGATTTTAATATTACCCGAGATGACAACCGTCTGATACTGTGAACCATACGGTTTGCCCGCTTTGCTTATGCCACTGCTAGCACCTCTACCGCCCATTAAACACCCTATCTACCTAAGAAACTGAAAATCTGCTTATCAAGACGCTTTTGTGCTCTTTCATACGTTGTGGTCGTAATATGTCTATGAGTAGCTTCACCGAAACCATTTACAAATGTCTTTGGTGGCTTAGATTGCCCCTCTTTCTTGTGCTGCGCTTCTATTCTTGCTGAATCACGATTGAACTTTTCTTCTCTCAAAATGCGATATTGGTCGCGAGCGCGGTCATATATAGCGCGAGCTTCTTTTTTAGTGCCAGGGACTTTAAGCCAATAATTTATAGCATCGTAAGCGTTTTCCTGCATAATCGCATCAAGTCCTTTCATGCGCTGTTCTATCTGCTCGTCAGTAAGGCTACCAGAGTCTACAAGAAAAGAACCAACTTTCTTAGCAGAGATACCCCGACCTTTGACACTAACGCTTGAACTTCCTCTACCGCCCATGTGCAAGCCTTTCTGTTACGTGATTCTTGTATTCCACGACTTCGATATCGCCAAAGTCAAAATCAATCGTGCCGCCGTAAAGCAGCAACCGCTTCGGCTGCACTGCTTTAATTGCAGCTTTAAGACCGCTCTTAAACGCCTTGAGTGCGTCTTTATCACCTTTGATACCAACCGTTGAGGTGGCAACAGTCGAACCTTTCGGAACGCCTTCAAAGGTGAACTTATAACTCGTCCTGTCTGACCACGTAAGCAGAGGAATTACACTTATGCCTTGTATTAACCAAAAGTACGCTAGCGCTTGTGACCGATAACGGTTCCACACCTGCATAGGGTATGGCATATCCATATACAATGAGAAATCAGGGGCGATGACATAATCAAACTGTTTTAAGAGCTTGACATACTCGCGAGGACTATTCCACAAACGCTCAAATTGGTAATCATCCAAGAAGAAATGACAGGCTTTGCCTTTCTTCTCCTCAGCCGATGTTGACTTTGCGTAATTGAAACCCATGAAATCATCAGGTTTACAATCGATTGCCGGAAGTTCCGGCATCCCAGATTCCCCGCAATCGTAACGATTGACGATATCGAGGTTATAGCCCTTGTCAGTTTTTAGACGCTCCGCGCCATACGTGAGGTTTTTGCTTTTGAAGTCACAGCCGAACTTTGACATATCCAGCTTGCCGATGCTTTTAACCTCGCTTTTGAGCATGGAAATGTTCCATGTCGAAATCTCGCCTGTTTTGTTGTCCGCGATACGGTATGCCTTGATCTGATCTTCGGTAAGACCGTCACAGTACGCGATATTCTCGTCCGGTATCTCCGTCCAGCCGAGCGATTTACACGCTTCGACGCGCGTATGACCCGTGACAATAACCGGGTTTTCTCGGCTTTCAAGGACAATTTGACCACGTAAACCAAACTCCCGGATAGAGTCTGCAACAGCTGGAATTGCCTTTTTGTTATGCCGTGCATTACGCTCATACGGGATGATGTCAGAAATCTTCACAGGAAGCCTTTCAGACGATGTATTTTACCTGCTGTTTTGTAAAAAACTACCTCGGGGGGATATTGGCCCTGGTGCGGAAGGATGGCGGCCAGGCCGTTTCTAAAAGACCCCCCTATCTACCTGCGGAAACGTTACCAATCGGTGGTAGTGGTTGGTGGCTCAAATTGTACAAAATCACGTTTATGCAGCTCAAAAGCTTGTGCAGCTCTCACGAATTGTTGAGGATTAAACCATTGAGCTTTAAGCTTTGCAAGCTGTGACTGAACCGCGCGGACGTACTCAACACTCCGCGCTCTCCGCCAGTTGTTGCAACATCTATGGGTTGCGGAAATGTTAGCGGTGTCATATGGTGAGCCGCCAAGGGAGACTGGTATCAGCTCGTCCGCCTCGTATGCCTGGGCATCCCGAGCAGGTAGGCTATAGTCTATCGGAAGTCCACATATCCAACAGCAAGTATCACGAGCACGGACACGAGAGCGTGCGGCATTGCGGCGGCTGCTGTTGGCTCTGCGTGCATTGCTCTTTGCCATACGCCAATACCTCCGTGCCTGTGCCAGCCGTACCCCATACCTAAAACAAAAGCCCTCACTTCCGTAAGGGCTTGCGTTACTCTCGATAGAACAACCACGCTAACACACTAGCACATATCGACGTGACAAAGTGTGCCAAAATGTGACAAAGTATGACAGGATTAGTACTCCTCAAGCAAACGATTGTACTGCCTGCATATTTCATGATTGACTAAAACAATATCTCTATCAGTCAAGGAATACTCATGAGCTCTTTTGAGAGCTTTACGAGCATCAACAAGAGCATCTATCACCGGTAGAGCTTCATATCCTATCTTATCGCGGTCTCCCCAGCTAGACACATGGTTAATAATCCACTCGGCGCGGTCATCAAGCATCTTGGCCTCAAACTTGCGCTCGATTAAATCAAGTGATGTTGATATGCTTTCGTACTCATCGCATAAATCACGGTACTTATCCTCGATATTCGTAATCCGCTTACTAAGCCGCAAATCAACCCACAAAAACATCGATACCTCAATAAGAATCACCACTGATAACACGGCGTTAATCATCTCAATTCCTCCTCATTATCCTTGAGCCATACACACATACAGCGCAGGTCGTCTACCACATCGGCAAGCCCTGAGCGCTGCACTCGTACCGAGATCGTGCCGACTGCATTACTCAGCGTGTAATAAGTGCTTGGTTCCGGTAGCCCCTCTATGTACTCTGTCGTAAAGGACAAGTGCATACCCTCCGGTAACTCTGTCATAGCGTGGCAACTCCTTTCCCGTCTCTAACCTTTGCCAGTCCGTATGCTTCGCACATATCAAGCGCCGTATCGGCGAACCTGTGACACGCACGAACGCTGTAATTCATGCTCTTTGATACCTCTTGCCAGCTCATGGCTTTGAGGTAGCGAAGCTCCAGCGCGTCTGTACACTCATAGCCCGCAAGCGCTAAAAGGCCACTCTTACGGTCTCGTCCGTAGATGATGTCATAAGCAGCGTTAATGATTTCCACAAGCTCGCCCATACGCTTGATGTACCGGCTCTCTGCATCAACTGCCTGCTCCACAGCAGGCATACCGCTTTGTGCGGTGCCGTGGGATATCGTAGGCTTTGAGTAATCAATGCCGCCAATGTCCGTCTGATACGGCAAGCCCTCAAGCTTTGAACGTATGCTTTGCAGCTCACGCACCGCTGTTCGCGCCTGCTCGAAGTAATCCCGCGCGTAACTCATAGCAAGTCTCCAAAGTAGGCGGCAACGAGATCTCTTGCGTATCTATGCAATAGAGAATCAGAATCAGTGTTAACTATTGTGTATCCGCTATCAAAGAGGACGAGTACCGAATCAAATGCACCAGCAACAATCTCAGCATGAATAGCAAATCTATCAAACTCGAAAGAGTAAAACTTGCGATAGCCATCATCATTTGTAATTTCGTAACCTTTTAGCTGCATAATGCTAAGGTCTGATAAATCAGCGGTCTCTGATACCATGCCAGTTAACTTCTCGATAAACGCTGTCATGTCGTGCGCAGCCGCAAAATCAGCGTAATAATCAGGCTTATTGCTCATAATTATCCCCCGCGACAAGGTTTACATAATCAATGCAGGAGATGCCGCACGCCTCGGCTACTTTGCGCTCAAGGCTTGCGCCTTTACTGTTGCGCCAGCCCGGCAAGGATACAAGCACATCGCATTTAGGCGTTGGCCTCTTGCTGTATGCATCATTTGTCGTGAGCATGTGCAGACAGGTGAGCATTGCTTGCTCTTGTGTACAGGTAGG
>ERZ773022.1102-NODE-1102-length-19264-cov-5.001145_pt1 | contig 19264 bp, 10 predicted proteins | sample MGYA00580839_ERZ773022 | MGnify/ENA primary metagenome ERZ773022 (study PRJEB29015, sample SAMEA2738020) | human oral metagenome | biome: human oral; feature: human-associated habitat; material: dental | place: China | collected 2044 ... | reverse complement strand
CTTTCATTAAGGGCGGCGCACAATGTCCACAAAGTGGACGTTTGTGCGTGTAGTTTTCTATGAAAGTCCGAGACGTCAAGCCCGAAGGTTCAGGCGGATTGGGCAACTTTCATTGAGAGTGGCGCACGTTTGTTCACGAAGCGGACGTTTGTGCGTATAGTTTTTTGAGGTGATATGATACCATGCAGAAACAAAAAGAAATGCGGCGCGGTCTGCAGAATCGCCATTTGCAGATGATTGCGCTCGGCGGCGCCATCGGCACGGGGCTTTTCTACGGCTCGGCGTCGACCATTAAGCTCGCGGGACCTTCCGTCATGCTCGCCTATCTGACGGGCGGCGTCATCATCTTTCTCATCATGCGCATGCTCGGTGAGATGGCGGTTGAAGAGCCGGTGTCCGGCTCCTTCAGTCACTACGCCGCGAAGTACTGGGGCGCTTTTCCGGGCTTCCTCTCGGGCTGGAACTACTGGTTCAACTACGTCATCGTCAGCATGGCGGAGCTTTCCGTCATCGGCATCTACATGAACTACTGGCTGCCCGATCTGCCGCAGTGGCTCTCGGCGCTCGTCACGCTCGTCGTCATCACGGCGCTGAACCTCGCGGCTGTCAAGGCTTACGGCGAGATGGAATTCTGGCTTGCCATCGTCAAGGTCGCCGCCATCGTCTCGATGATCGTCCTCGGGCTGTACCTCGTCTTTTCACGCCCCGAGGCGTTCCCGCTGAACTTCTCCAACCTCTGGGTGCACGACGGCTTCTTCCCGAACGGCGTATGGGGCATGATGCTCTCGATCACCGTCGTCATGTTTTCCTTCGGCGGCATCGAGCTGATCGGCATCACGGCGGGAGAAGCCGCCGACCCGGATCGTTCGATTCCGCGCGCCATCAATCAGGTCATCTGGCGCATTCTCATCTTTTACGTCGGCGCGATGGCGGTGCTCATGGCGCTTTGGCCGTGGGACGAGGTCGGCATGGAGGCAAGCCCCTTCGTGCAGATCTTCTCGAACGTCGGCATCCCTGCCGCCGCGCACATCCTGAACTTCGTCGTCCTGACCGCTGCGGTATCCGTCTACAACTCGGCGATCTACAGCAACTCGCGCATGCTCTACGGACTCGCTGCGGGCGGCGATGCGCCGAAAATTCTCGCGAGTCTGTCGCGTCAGGGCGTGCCCGTCGTCGGTATCCTCATCTCCTCGGGCGTGACGCTTCTCGCCGTACTCCTCAACTACCTGTTCCCCGGACAGGTATTCATGCTCTTTCTCTCCATCGCCATGGCGTCCGTCATCATCAGCTGGGGCACGATCGTCATCACGCATTTGAAATTCCGTCGCCTCTATGCGAGAGAAGGGCGCAGGGCGAAATTCCGTGCCCCCTTCTTTCCCGTTGTCAACTACATCTGCCTAGCGTTCCTCGTCATGATGTACGCCCTCATGACGCAGATACCCGACATGCAGTTTGCCGTCCTCGTCCTGCCCGTCTGGCTCTTCGTTCTGTGGCTCGGCTATCGCAGGAAGAAGCGCGGTATTTCCTAGAAAAAATTGGTTTTTATCGCGTGTTTATGATATGATGAGAGAAAATGCTGAGGAGAGAACCATGCGCCAGAAGACGGGCGCATGTGAGTTGGAATTGGCTCTCCGCTATCTCATATACGGCAACGAGCAGCAGGGGAAGCGAAGGACTTTACGGTCAGGCATAGGGCGCGGAAGAGCGCCGCTCTCGTGTGCAAGGAGCAGGAGACACGTTTCAGCCTTTGCCTGCAATCCTTGCACAGCACGAGACTATGGGAGATGGATAAGGACGCGAAAGACGTGGTGACCGGAAAATGATAAAGAATATTGAGGTGCAGAGCTTTTCTCCGATAGAGCGAAGGATCTTTGAAGATGAGAGTGAGAAGAACAGGCTTGTGACGATAGGGGCGCGTTCGTATCTGGTAGGCGCCAGCATGGAATATGGAAATTGTGACTGCCACGTTCTGATCGGTAGATATTGCGCTTTGGGACATCGGCTTGTTTTCGAGATGGGACTCAATCACGACTATCGCTGCGTCACGACATATCCTTTCGATGATATGCTGCAGATCGATGGGGATACCTTGAATCTTGCCAAGGGAGTCAATCGCAATCAGATCGTCATCGGCAACGATGTTTGGATTGGCTGCGATGTGATGCTGATGGGCGGCGTGCGCATCGGCAACGGTGCCGTCATTGGAGCGGGGGCTGTCGTGGCGAAGGATGTGCCGCCCTACGCCGTCGTCGTGGGGAATCCGGCGCGCGTTATCAAGTATCGATTTCCGCAGGAAATCATCGACAAGCTGCAGAAGATCAAGTGGTGGAACTGGCCCGATGAAAAAATCTTGTCCTTGCTGTCGGAACTGAAGGATGTGCGCCGCTTTGTCGATAAGTTTACCGAGGGTGTGCAAGAGGAGACCGGAGATTCGGAATTGACGGCCTCGATGAAGGAACTGCAGGCACAGGGATATGCGATCTACTATTGCATCGCTGATGTTGATACGCCGGATCGGGTCTGGCAAAGGGTATTTGAGAATTATTTGAAGGCCTATCGTCATGAGGATAAGACAGCCTTGCTGTTCGGCGTACGGGAAGGACAGCAGACAACGGCTGCGCTATCGTACATGCAGAAGAAGTTGGCAGCGGTCGGAGATGAGGCGCCGCTCGTTCTGACACATCCGTTGGAAGAGAGACTTTCTGTCCCGGTGCTGCGGCAGGCAGATTGTCTCATCACGACGAAGGCGGGGATCTCTTCTGAGGCCGTCGATCATGCAGACGATGCGGGGATTCGGATCGCCTACGGTATGGACGAGCAGGATATGGTCTTCCCTCCTAGGAAACTGTTGACGATTGCCTTCATCACCTACAATCGCAGACAGTATCTTGCGGAATCACTGCCGCGCGTACTGGCTCAGGTCGGGAATCTCGCGCAAGTCGAAGTTCTCGTCTCGGACAACGCTTCGACCGATGACACACGAGCATTCGTTCAAGAGATGCAGAAGATGTACAAGGATCTTCGCTATCACTGCAACGAGAAGAATGTCGGTGCGGAGGGAAATATCCATCGAGCCATGCAGACGAGCCGCGGCGAATATGTTCTCATCGCGGGCGATGACGATTATTTCTGTGACGGTGCGCTGCATGTCCTGCTCGATACGATCAGAAAGAATCGCGGGGATGCACTCTTCTATATGGCGCAGAATCCGACACCTCTGAAGGTGCATCGCGGAGCGGGCGCTTTGGAATACATCGCGAAGCTCGGCTATGCCATGACGTGGCTGACGGCTGTCGTCATGCAGCGAGACCTTTATCTCGGCGTAAAAGAGCCTCAGAAGTATGATGATACGCGTATGCCGCAGGTGTACCTCCAGTTGGAGATACTCAAGCAGAGGGCAGAGTTCACGATCATCGAGGGACAATTTTTTGCTGAAGGGACGGGAAACCACGAACCTGCCGGCTACAATTTCGCCGAGGTATTCATCAAGAACTACCTCGACATCCTGACGGCATGTGTCGATATTCCGCCTGAGCAGATGACGAGGGAGAAGAAGCGGCTGATGGAGCAGATGATTTTTCCTTGGTGCGAGAAAATCAAGAAGGAAAGGCTCGACCTCTCGTTGGCAGGAATCTTCGAAATCGTGCGCGATTATTATGGGAACGAACCGTACTATGCACAGGTTGTTTCCATCTTGAAAGACAGGGTGTTGAAATCGTCCGACCATGAAGATTCGCGGACGGGGGAATCGCCTGCGCCTCTGTGACAGAGAGGTTGGAAATAGCGGAAGCCTTGGTGGTGTCTCCGCAGATCATCCCTGACGTGATGTATAGAAAGGATTTCTTCCATGAATGGAAAGAAGATTGCCGTCCTTGTGCGCAAAAGCCATCCGGCAAAGTACGCGCAATGCATGGCCGCCCTGCAGAAAATGAAATGGCCGCAAGATCATGCGGCAGAGGTCTTCACGCTCTCTGCGGGAGAACCGTATGCAAGACAGGTGAATGCTGTCTTGAAGGAAACAGACGCCAGGGTCAAGATTTATATCGACGACGATCTGCGTCTTGTTTTTCCGCAGGCGGTCGAAGAAATCCTGACGATCTTTCAAGACGGAAGCATCGGCATGGTCGGCTTTCTCGGCAGCCGGTCGCTTCCTGTGAGCGGAAATCTCATGGAATCGCCGTATGTATGCGGCACCGTGTATGTTCCGTCAGAGAAGGGACTTCAGGAGGCTCGTTTCGGCAGTGGTGCGGTGGGGGAATGGCAGGACGTCCGCTTCCTTGCGCCTTCATTTTTTGCGACACAGGGCGACTTTTCATGGGATGAGGATTACAGGAATCAATATTATGCCGTGCTTGCGTATAGCAGGCGCTTTGAGCAGCAGAAGAAGCGCATCGTCGTGCCGACCGTAGAGAAGCCGTGGTGCGCTTACCGGGGGCGACACATTTCCTTCGATGCTGACGAGGGGGATCGCAAGAGGTTCTTTGCCATGCATCATGCTTATCTGACGGATGATGTGCCGCCTGACAGGCAGATGCTCTACGCGTGCGGCGAGGATTCTGTCGTCGAAGGCTGGCAGAACTTTTGCCCGCCAGAGGCAATCTCCATCGGTGCGCACACGAAGATTCACGAGACGGCGCTGTGCCGTGCGGAGCAGGCGGACTTTGCAGGTGTCCCGCGCATCGTCATCGGAGATGCATGTGCGGTGGATGCGTACAGCACGTTGACGGCGGCTTCTGGCATCGTGCTCGAAAACTTTGTGACGCTGGCTCCGAATGTGCATCTCGTGGATTTCGTGCAGCGAGGCGGGGCTGTCGGCCTTGCCGTGCGCGGCCGCAGCAGAGTCTCGGGGGTGCGCGGCATACGCATCGGCTATGGGACGCGTCTGGAGGAGAATGTCGTCGTCCGAGGTGCCGTGCAGATCGGACGCGGCTGCATCGTGCGGGCGGGTTCCGTCGTTCGGACCGACATCCCCGACTACTGCGTGGCGGAAGGGAATCCCGCGCACGTCGTGCAGGCATTCTCTTCGAAAGAAGGACGCTGGCTTCCGGTAAATTGTGCTGAAGATCTGGCGGCTCTTTTGGCTGAACGGGAAAAGACGCCGCCGATGCTGACGTACGCCATCATCACGTATAATCGCAGTCGCTTCCTCGCCAAGTCGCTAGAGAGTGTCCTGCAGCAGGCGGGCAATGATGCGCTGGTCGAGGTGCTCGTCTCGGACAATGCTTCTACAGATGATACGCGGAGTTTAGTGGAGGGGTTGCAGAAGAGATACCGGAATTTGCGCTATCACTGCAATGAGCAGAATATCGGCGCAGAGGGGAATGTTCATGTCGCCATGCGCGAGAGCCGGGGAGAATATGTCATCGTGGCGGGGGACGACGATTACCTGGTGGATGGCACGCTGTACTCGTTGCTCGATCTCATGTATCAGTATCGCGGCTATGCGCTCTTCTACCGCGTATGGTCGGACGATCCTTCGGCCAAGAAGGTCTATACGGGGAGCGGCTGCCTGAACTACCTAGCGCTCCTTCGCTGCGGCATCACATGGCTGAGCACTATCGCCATGCGGCGCGAATTGTACGATGCCATCGAAGATCCGCACAAATATGATGCAACGCGCCTGCCGCAGGTGTATCTGCAGATGGAGATCTTGAAGCAGAAGCCGGAATTCGCCATTCTCGAAGAGGATGTATTCACGGCGGAAACGGGAGATCATTTTACGACGGGATTCGATGTTGCAGAGGTTTTCATACAGAATTATCTGCATATCCTGCAGGAGACAGCAGCGCCGTCCCCCGAACAGATGAGTATGGAGAAAAAGAAGGTCATGGAGCGTGTCATCTATCCGTGGTGTTGGAAGATCAAAGCGGGATATTCCACGCTGTCTTTGGAAAAGCTGTTCGACATCGTAGAGAGATATTATAGAGACGAGGCGTTCTACCCGGAAATCCTTGCAAAACTCAAGGAAATCTTGGGCGGGAATCCGTCGGGAAGGGGAAGTCATGCGTCATAAGACGAGCATCATCATCCTGAGCTATAACACGCTGGAGCTTTTGCAGCTCTGCGTCAACAGTATACGCGAATATACCGAGGCGGGAATGTATGAGATCATCGTTGTAGAGAATGCCTCGAAGGACGGATCTGCCGAGTGGCTCAGGGAGCAGATGGATCTCCGCTGCATTTACAACGAGGAAAACCAAGGCTTCCCGAAGGGCTGCAACCAAGGACTTTCGATCGCGGAAGGGACGGAATTGCTGCTATTGAACAGCGATGTCATTGTCACGAAGAACTGGCTGGAGAACCTCTGCCGTGCCCTTTACAGCGCCCCGGAGGTCGGTGCGGTGAGCTGCGTCACGAATTGCTGCTCCAACAACCAGCAGATCGAGACGTCCTACGAAAATGTGGAGGATATGCAGGCGTTCGCTGCGAAATACAATGTATCGGATCCTGCACGCTGGGAGAGGAAGACGACGCTCGTAGGATTTTGCTTTCTCTTCAAGCGGGAAGTGTTCGACAAGGTGGGTTTCCTTGATGAGCAGTTCAGCCCCGGCAACTTCGAGGATGATGATTATTCCCTGCGCATTCTGCTGCAAGGCTGGGATCTCCTCCTCTGCCATGACACATTTATTCATCATTTCGGACATGCAAGCTTCTCGAAAGGATATGGCGACCAAGAGATGGCGGAAAAAGTCCGGCGTTCCAATGCGTTGCTCCAGCGCAACGGTGCCTTGTTCCAGCAGAAATGGCATGTCCCTTCGACATACAAGATCATGGAGGTGGAAGAGCTTCGCCGCCTGCTGCAGCATCCTGCGGAGGCGGTCGGGACGGTGCAGGAAAGCCGCCTGCCGAGGGAGAAGAAGATTGCAGTGATCGTGCGCAAGAGCAGCGAGGAATGGTATGGATGCTGCATGGAATCTCTTGAGAGGATGGAGTGGCCGCAAGGGTATGCAGTGGAGGTATTCACGCTGGATGCGGCAAAGCCCTATGCGGCACAGGTCAATGAAATATTGACGGGAACGGATGCCAAGGTCAAGATCTACATCAACGATGAAATGTGTCTGGTTCATCCGCAGGCGATCGAGGATCTGCTGACGATCTTTCAAGACGAAAGCATCGGTATGGCCGGCATCCTAGGGAGTCAGTCGCTTCCCGTTAACGGCGATCTCATGGATTCGCCGTATAGGCGCGGTGCTGTCTATGTGCCCTCAAAAGAGAGCTTCTCTGAGCAACGCTTTGAAGGCACGAGGGGAAAGGTCGAAGATGTTCGCGGAATTCTGCCCTTCTTCTTTGCGACGCAAAGAGATATTCCATGGGATGAATCCTATGAAAAGCAGTATTACGCCGTGCTCGATCATTGCCGCGCGATGGAGGAGGCCGGCATGCGCATCGTCGTTCCCTTGCCTGAAGACATCTGGTGCATCTGCCAGCTGGAAAGCATCTTTTTCGACAACTCCGATGTCGATCGCAAAAAGTTTTTTGGGAAATATCATGCATACATTGATCGCACAGACGCGCAGGAGCGCAGTACCCTCTATGTGTGCGGCGAGGGAAGCGAGGTTCCCTCGTGGCAGAGATTCTCCCGTCCTGAAGGAATCTCTATCGGTGAGGCGACACGGATCCATGAGACGGCGTTCCTGCATCTCTCTATGCCAAATTTCGAAGGAAAGCCGCGCATTGTCATCGGCGATCATTGTGAGATTGGTGCAGGCAGCACGCTCACGGCAGTGCAGCGCATCGAATTTGGAAACAGTGTGAGTGTGGCAGAGAATGTTCACATCAAGGACTATGTCTACGATGACAGTGGAATCGGCCTCTTGCCCAAAGACTGCGCTATTGTCACGAAAGAAGGCGGCGTCAAGATCGAGCGAGGCGTGCGCTTGGAAGAGAATGTGTCCATCAAGGGGGCTGTGCGTATTGGGCGCGGCAGCATTGTGAAAGCGGGAAGTACGGTGTGCACGGATATCCCTGCCTATTGCATCGCCGAGGGAAGCCCAGCTCGCATCACCTTCGCCTTTTCGCCGAAAGCGGGGGAGTGGCTGTCCACAGAAAGAACGGAGACGCTGCGGAAGGTGCTCGCAGAAAGGAGGCGGACGACGCCGCTTCTGACCATTGCCTTCATCACATACAATCGCAGCAGATACTTGAAGAAGTCGCTGCGATGCGTACTGCAGCAGGTCGGCAACGATGATCTCGTGGAGATCCTCGTTTCAGACAATGCTTCGACGGACGATACGCGGGCTTTCGTCGAAGAGATGCAGCGGACGCACAAAAATCTGCGCTATCACTGCAACGAGAAGAACATCGGTGCGGAAGGAAATATCCATGAGGCCATCAAGGCGAGCCGTGGTGAGTATGTGCTCGTCATGGGCGATGATGATTACTTTGTCGATGGCGCCATCCATGTGCTTCTCAGTGGAATCGTCCGATATCGAGGCATCGCAATCTTCTGTTTGGGTCAACAATCGGAAGACCCGCGCTCTGTATGTACGGGGACAGGTTGTTTGCGATACATCGAGGTTGTGAGCTACTTCATGGGGTGGATCAGCTGCATCGTCATGCGGCGCGAACTCTACGATCATATCCGTGAGCCGCATAAGTATGATGATTCGCGTATTCCGCAGGTGTATCTGCAGATGGAGATATTGAAACAGAATCCGGATTTTGCCGTGCTGATCGGTTCCTTCTTCATGGAAAGCGGCGGCGATCATAAGCCGAAGGGATATAATTTTATCGAGGTCTTCGTTAAGAATTATTTCGATATATTAACGGCATCGGTGGAAATTCCTGCGGCACAGCTTTCTGCAGCAAAGAAGCACGTCTTGGAGCATTCGATTCTTCCTTGGTGCAAACGGATCAAAGAGGAGCAGATCGGCTTGTCTCTTGATGGCATCTTCGATATCATCGAAGAGTATTACGGGAACGAGCCGTACTATGCGCAGCTCGTCGAGTTGCTGGGGAAGATTTTGCAGGACTGACGGATTGTCTTTCGTGCAGATGATGCGTTGCGATGGATCATTCTGCTATATGCGGATGAGGAGTGATGACCTCTTCCGCCGTGCTGGCAGCAAAGGAGATGAAGGTTTGAAGACAGTTCTTTTGGCGGGCGGGTTCGGCACGCGCATCACGGAGGAGTCGGAGAGGCGGCCCAAGCCCATGATAGAGATCGGCGGCATGCCGATCCTCTGGCACATCATGAAGGGGTACAGTCATTTCGGCTTCAATGAATTCATTATATGCGCGGGTTACAAGCAACATATGATCAAGGAGTGGTTCGCTGACTACTTCCTGCATACGTCGGACATCACGTTCGACTTCACGCAGGAGAACCGCATGATCGTGCACAACCAGCATACGGAGCCGTGGAAGGTTACGATCGTCGATACGGGGCTTGACACTTTGACGGGTGGACGCATCCGGCGCATCCGCAAGTATGTGGAGGATGAAACCTTCATGATGACGTATGGCGACGGTGTGGCAGATGTTGACATCGGTGAGCTTGTGCGTTTCCACAAGAAGCATGGCAAGTCGGCGACTTTGACAGCGATCATGCAGCAGCAGCAGAAGGGCGTCCTCGACATCGGCTTCGACAATTCCGTGCATGCTTTCCGCGAGAAAGCCATGGAAGACAGCGCACCGATCAATGCGGGCTACATGGTGCTGGAGCCTTCCGTCTTCGACTTTATCGAGGGTGATTCGACCGTGTTCGAACAGACTCCGATGGCGGAGCTGGCAAAGAGGAACGAGCTGAAGTGCTATCTGCACAAAGGTTTCTGGCAGTGCATGGATACGCTGCGCGAGAAGATCTTGTTGGAAAAGTTGTGGCAGAGCGACAAGGCACCGTGGAAGCTTTGGTAAATCACGGGGATGGACGTTTGCAGGAAGGGCATGGTATGAAAAAGGAAAAGAAAGTTGCATTTTTCGTACGTAAGTCGGATGAGGCACTTTACCGCGCCTGCTTGGAATCGCTGCAGGCGCTTCATCTGCCCACAGGATATGAGGCGGAACTTTTCACGCTGGCAGCGGAAAGTCCGTATGCTGCGCAGGCGAACAAAGCGTTGACGCTTTCGGATGCCAAGTACAAGATCTATATCAACGATGATGTGCGTCTTGTCCGATCGCAGTTGATCGAGGAATTGCTGACAGTTTTCAAGGATGCCTCCATCGGTATGGTCGGAGTGCTGGGAAGTCAGTCCTTGCCTCGCGATGGCAATGTGCTGGAATCGGACTACAAGCGGGGCGTTGTCTATGTGCCGACGGGACGAGATCTGTCAGAGATGCGATTCGGAGAAGTTTCGGAAGAAGAGACAGCGGACGTCCGCTTCCTTCTGCCATCATTCTATGCGACTCAGATGGATTTGCCGTGGGATGAAGAGTATGAAACACAATATTATGCCTTGCTGGCACAGTGCCGAAGCTTTGAGGAAATCGGAAGTCGGATCGTGACGTCCTTGGCGAAGGAGGCTTGGTGCGCCTATCAGTCACGAGATATCTCCTTCGATGCCGAAGAAGCGGATCACGCGAAATTTTTTGCAAGATATCATCCTTATCTGAATCTCGCAGAGACGGAGGGGGCGCAGGCTGTTTTGTATGCGTGCGGCGAGGGAACGACGCTTCCATCTTGGCGAGATTTTTCCCATCCTGAGGGCATTGTTGTTGGACGCGATACACATGTGCATCGGACAGCGAGCTGCGGCCTTGCTCTGTCGAATTTCGCCGGGCGCCCCAAGCTCCTTCTTGGTGATCACTGCACGATTGGCGCCGGCAGCACGATCACGGCGCTCTATGGCATCCGGTTGGAAAACAATGTGACGGTGGCGGAGAACGTCCACATCAAGGACTATGCTTACGATGAGACGGTGATTGGCCTTTCCCTCGAAGCGCAGATGGATTCGAGCGAGGGAGACGGCATTCAGATTGAAAGCGGCGTGCGGATCGAGGAAGGGGTTCGGATTGAGGGCGCCGTGCAGATCGGACGCGGCAGTTTCATACGGGCGGGCAGCACCGTGTGTGGGAATATCCCTGCTTATTGCATAGCAGCGGGGAGTCCTGCACGCGTCGTCAAAGCATTTTCTTTGAAAGAACGGAAATGGCTTCCTTTGGCGAATGAACAAGTATTGGCACGACTGCTTGCAGAGCGCAAGGTAGCAGCGCCACTTCTGACGTTTGCCATCATTACGTACAACCGCTGTGAATACTTGCGGAAATCTCTGGACTGTGTTTTACGACAGTTGGGAAACGATGGTCTGGCGGAAATCCTTGTTTCGGACAATGCATCGACAGATGATACGAAAGATTTTGTCGAAGAGATGCAAAAGACGTACAGGAATCTGCGTTACCATCGCAACGAAATGAATGTCGGTGCGGAAGCAAATATTCACGTGGCTATCGGAAAGAGCCGCGGCGAGTATGTGCTTGTTGCAGGAGATGACGATTATTTCACCGATGGGTCTTTGCTTGCCGTGCTCGGAAGGCTTCTCCAACACCGAGGGAGAGCGATCTTTCATCTGAGAAGGGCGCATGAGCCGTATCGCGTGCATACAGGAAGCGGAATCGCGGAATACGTTCATATGGTTGGCTATCATATGACGTGGATTACGAGCACCATCATGCGGCGAGACATTTATGCGCGGATCAAAGAGCCGCAAAAGCATGATGCTACGCGCATCCCTCAGGTATACCTGCAAATGGAGATGCTGAAGCAGGAGCCGGACTTCGCTGTCATTGCGGCGCCTTTCATGCGTTTGGGGTCAGGTGAGCATACGACGTCGGGGTTCAACTTTGTCGAAGTGTTCATCAAGAATTATTTTGATTTGCTCAAAACGGCGGGGGAGATTCCGTCGACGGTTCTGTCAGAAGAAAAAAAGAGACTGATGGAAGAATGCATATATTTTCAATGCGAAAGAATCAAGGCGCAGCATCTGCAGATTTCCTTGGATGGACTTTTTGATATCGTTCGAGAGTATTATGGCAGCGAATCGTTCTATCCGCAAGTTGCTGCAAATCTCAGACGTATCCTGCAGAAATAAAAGGTCTGTTTTATATGGAGTTATGTGCTGCCGCTGCAACAGCCTTGCAGATAGGGTGTGCTTTTGGAACAAGAAACAGATGCAGAGCGAACGACGGCCTTGAGGGGAATCGCTGCAGGGCTGCAGGAATGTACCTTGGGCATCGGCATGTGTTTGGAAGAAGATTCGGCGGGGAGGAGAAAACATGTGTCATAAGACGAGCATCATTATTTTGAGTTACAATACGTTGGAGATGCTGCAGCTTTGCATCGCGAGTATACGTGAGTATACGGAAGCCGGAACATATGAGATCATTGTCGTCGAAAATGCCTCAAAGGACGGCTCGGCCGAGTGGCTCAAAGAGCAGGGGGATCTTCGATGCATCTACAACGAGGAGAATCAGGGCTTCCCCAGGGGCTGCAATCAAGGCTTGAAAATTGCGGAAGGAACGGAGATCCTGCTCCTCAATAGCGACACCATCGTCACGAAGGACTGGCTGTCGAATCTGCGCCGTGCGCTTTACAGTGATCCTGTGGTCGGCGCTGTGAGCTGTGTCACGAATTATTGCTCCAATAATCAGCAGATTGATGTTTCTTACCGGGGCATGGAGGAAATGCAGGCATTTGCTGCGGACTACAACAAATCGAATCCTGCATCTTGGGAGAAGAAGACGACACTTGTGGGATTTTGCTATCTCTTCAAGCGGGAAGTGTTCGACAAGGTAGGGTTTCTTGATGAACAGTTCAGCCCCGGCAACTTCGAGGATGACGACTACTCTCTGCGCATCTTGCAGCAGGGATGGGATCTTCTCCTCTGCCATGACACATTTATTCATCATTTCGGGCATGCAAGCTTCTCGAAAGGATATGGCGACCAAGAGGCGGCGGAAAAAGCTCGGCGTTCCAATGCATTGATTGAACGAAATGCGGCTTTGTTCCTGAAAAAATGGCATGTGCCTGAGAGGTATAAGTTCATGGCGGCGGAGGAGGTTCGCCGTTTGCTGCAGAGCCGTGCAGGGGCAGACGAGACGGTGCATAAACGTTGCCTGCCGAGTGAAAAGAAGATCGCGGTGCTCCTGCGGGACAGCCATACAGGGCAGCACGAAGTTTGCCTCGAGGCTCTCAAGAATGTGAAGTGGCCCGACGGCTATGAAGTGGAAGTATTTACAATCGATGCTCAAAAGCCCTATGCGGCACAGGTCAACGAAGTCTTGGCGGACACCGATGCCAAGGTTAAAATCTATATCAATGACGATCTTTTCCTCGTCCATGCGCAGGCGATCGAAGAGCTGCTGAAGATTTTCCAAGACGAGAGCATTGGCATGGTCAGTTTCCTTGGCAGTGCGTCGCTCCCCGTGAGCGGCAGTCTTATGGATTCTCCCTATAAATACGGCGCTGTCTATGTGCCGACAGAAGAAGATTTTTCCGAGATGCGCTTCGGTACGGCAGTGCAAGCAGCGGCCGATGTCCGTTATATCCTGCCGTCCTTCTTTGCGACACAATGGGATATCCCTTGGGATGAATCTTATGAAAAGCAGTATTATGCCGTGCTGGCATATTGTCGAGCATTCGAGGAAGAAGGGTACAAGATTGTCGTTCCCTTGTCTGAGAACATTTGGTGCGCCTATCAGGTGAAAAATATTTCCTTTGATGCATCCGAAGCTGATCAGAAAAAGTTTTTCACCAGTTACCATACATATCTCGACGGTACGGGGTCGAAGGAAAGCAGCACGCTTTATGCGTGCGGCGAAGGGAGCAAAATTCCTTCATGGCAGGAATTTTCTTTTCCAGAAGGAATCTCTGTCGGCAGAGAGACGCACATCTGCAAGACGGCGCTCTGCCGACTCGTCCGGCCCAATTTCGCAGGAAAGCCGCGCATCATCGTCGGCGATTATTGTGAGATCGGTATCGGCAGCACGCTTGCGGCGGTAAATTGCATCGAATTGGAAAATGCCGTAAGTGTGGCGGAGAATGTACATATCAAAGATTACGTCCTCGATGAAAGCAGTGTCGGAATATCCACTGCTGATCGTGAGCTCCTCACGGAGAAAGGCGGCATTCATGTCGAGCGCGGCGTGCGCATCGAGGAGAACGTTCTCATCAGGGGGGCCGTGCGCATAGGCCGCGGCAGTATCGTGCGTGCAGGAAGCTGCGTGCAGCAGGATATTCCCGCTTACTGCATCGCTGAGGGAAGCCCTGCGCATATCGTCAAAGCCTTTTCACCGCGAGCGGGGAAGTGGCTGCCCGTCACAGGTGACAAGGCACTGAGAAGGCTGCTATTGGAAAGAGAAAAAACGCCGCCCCTGCTGACATACGCTTTCATCACCTATAATCGCAGTCGGTATTTGAAAAGGTCGCTTCGATGCGTGCTGCAGCAACTTGGCAACGACGAACTCGTGGAAATTCTTGTTTCAGACAATGCTTCGACGGATGATACACGGGCATTTGTCCAAGAGATGCAAAAGACGTACGGGAATCTGCGCTACCGCTGCAACGAGAAAAATATCGGTACGGAAGCGAATATTCATACTGCCATACGGGAGAGTCGAGGCGAATATGTGCTCGTCGCGGGTGATGACGATTATTTTGTCGACGGTGCTTTGCTCGTCCTGCTCACGAAGCTCGTACAGCATCGCGGAGCGGCGTTGTTTTATCTGAGACAAGGAGAAGATGCCCTTCGCGTATATGAAGGGCATGGTCCATTGGAATATCTCAGACAAGTGAGCTTCTTCATGACATGGATCACCGCCGTTGTTATGCGTCGCGATCTGTATGCTCGTATATCGGATCCACAGAAATATGATTATACACATATTCCTCAGGTATATGTGCAAATGGAGATATTGAAGCGAAGAGGGGATTTTGTCGTACTTCATGGAAACTTCTTTGATGAAGGAACGGGAAACTGCCCGTTGGGTGGAACCAATCTTGGTGAGGTCTTTATTAAGAACTATTTTGATGTCTTGCAAGAGGTCGTGGATGTTCCCGCCGCCCAGCTTTCGCAGGAGAAAAAATGGGTCATGGATCGATTGATCATTCCCCGGTGCAGAAAGGTCAAAGAAGAGCAGATCCATCTGTCGTTGGACAGGCTGCTTGATATCGTTCGAGACTATTATGGCGAGGAGCCGTACTATGAAGAGATCTGCAAGAGACTTGAAGACGTCCTGAAGGAACGACAGAGCTGAGTGTGGAAGCGGCGATGCTGCCGGTGATGCCGGCTGAGAAATGGCGTTTGATGAGAGAAGAGATGCTTCCTGCATACGAAAAATCTGAGCAAAGGATCAAGCTTTATCTTTCCGAAAAAATTCCGATATTATTGAGGAGTATTATACGAAAGAGCTGTATGGTCCACAGATTGTCGAGAGGTTTTGGGAAATATCACAGGATGCTTTTGACTAAGCCTGTTGGTGCGCATTTCAAGAAAGAAGGATGACGGATACGATGAAACTGGAAAAGCTCTATGATTTATACGAAGCGGGGAAGGTGTCAAAGCGCCTGTATTGGGAATTGGCGCGCGAGCGACTCGTGCCTTTGCTTGAGGTGCAGAAGATTATCAAGAAGAATCCTTATTGCAAAAGTGTCGAGATCAGAGAGGACGGCATCGTACTCAAGACACAGGACATCGAACTCTTCTTTGATATGGAACAGAATATTTGCCGGGCGGAAACCATTTTGATCGGTACGGAGGGCGAGGAGATTTCCCTTATGAGCCGCTTCGTTCCGGCAGGTGCGACGATCTTCGATATCGGCGCGAATGTTGGGCGCGTGAGTCTTGGCTTGGCGAAGGCGCATGAGGACTCGACGATTTACGCTTTCGAACCTGTGGAAGATACCTTCCATGGCTTGGAGAAGAATCTTCGACTGAATGGCGAAGAGGCGCATATCAAGGCGTACCACATGGGGTTCTACAGCGAGAGCGGTGACCTGAAATTCTTTGTACCTGCGGCGAACGAGGCGGCATCTCTGCGTCCTGTTACCGATACGTACTATTTCAAAGAAGGTGATCAGAGCCAGGGTGAGCGCAAGGAACGTCTGGATGAGATCATTTGCCCCGTCGATACGCTCGATCACTTCGTGGCAGCGAACGGTATTGCGCGTCTCGATTTCATCAAGTGCGATACCGAGGGCGCGGAGAAGATGGTCTTTGCAGGCGGTGCGCGTGTGTTCAGTGAGCTGCAGCCTGTTGTCTATACAGAGATGCTCAGAAAGCATGCGGCGCGTTTCGATTATCACCCGAACGAGATCATCGAGATGTTCAAAGGCTGGGGGTATAACTGCTATACGTCCGATGGCGAACGGCTGCTTCCTTTCGAGAAGATGGATGAGTCGACGCAGGAGACGAACTTCTTCTTCCTGCACGAGGAGAAGCATCGGGAGCTTTTGAAGCAGTATGGCAGCTGAGGATTTGTGTTTAAAGGCGTGCTTCATTTGCCGGCGCAGACCGCAGGGAAGATTTTTGCATGGTTCAGGCGCATCTTTGATAACTTGAGGTGAAGCTTATGGTGGAGTACGTGATCTATGCCGACGTGCCGGAGAGAAACCAGCACGTCAGAGATTTTATTTCTCGTTCCGGTGGAGAGTATCTTGGCTGCATTGATCGAAATCCGGCAAAATGGGATTCAGACAAGAAGATGTATGCCCCTTCTTTTAGCGCGAAGCATCCGCGGGCGAAAATTGTCATCACGAGTTTTGATATCGAACGGATTGCTCAATATATCCGTCAGCAAGGCTGGATGAATGAGATCCTTGTCTATCCGTATTGGCGGACGCCGTTTTTTGTTGATGCAGAGCACGAGCCGAGATGTTGGGGCGAGGCGAATCGAGAGCGGCTGCTGCAGATTTATGACAAAAGGGATTCCTGCAATTTGGCCTATATCGAGGAACTTGTTCGGCAGAGGGTTGAGGAGTTTGCGCCGATTCGTTTGCAGGATGTATGGGATTACCTTCCGTACGAGCGTTATTTTGTGGATGATGCTCTGATCTCCCGGGAAGACGATGTGACTTTTGTGGATTGCGGTGCTTATGACGGCGATACGATTGCTGATTTTCAACGGAATTTTGGCAAGCGTTTGAAAAAAGTATATGCTTTTGAGCCGAATCCTCAAACGTACAGCTCCCTGCAGCAAAATCTGAGAAGCATGGGATTGTGCGAGCTGTCGGAGACTTTCTGTTGCGGGGTTTCTGATCAGTCGGGAAGTGTACGGTTCACGCAGAATAAGACGATGAGCTTCATCGACCCGAACGGGACGATAGAGATCGCCATTCGCACTCTTGATGATTGTGTAGGAGAAGTGACGGGGAGTCTTTATATCAAGATGGATATCGAAGGCTTTGAGATTCCGGCGCTTCGGGGAGCGGCACGCCTTATTGAAAAATATCATCCGTACATGGCGATTTGTACCTATCATAAATGGGATGATTATATAGAAATCCCTGAAACCATAAAAGCAATCCGTGATGACTATGAGTTTTATCTTCGCGGAGGAATGCATTCCATATGCCATGCTGTGCCTAGATGAGGGCAGGTGATATTTACAGAGGCGCGGCGTCTTGGAGTATGCGAATATATGTCGCGATGAAAGATACGTTGATTTGAGGACTCTGCTTCACTGAAAGGATGGGAGGGATTGTTTTGGGAGAGCGGCTGCTGCTTGATTGTACGCTGCGTGACGGCGGCTATGTAAACAATTGGGAGTTTGGCTACGATCGGATTGTAGAAATCTTCGAGCGTCTCGTAAGTTCGGGCGTGGAGTTCATTGAGGTGGGCTTCCTCGATGAAAAGAGCAGTTTCGACCGCGGGCGGACGGTCTTGCCCGATACGGCTTCCGTCAGCCGCATGTTCGAAGGAGTTTCCAAGGGGGACTCGCTCGTTCTCGGCATGATCGACTATGGCGCCTGCAGCATCGAGCATTTGGAGCCGTGCGAGGAGACGTTCCTCGACGGCATCCGCGTGATCTTCAAGGAATCTAAGATGGAGGCTGCCCTGAAGTTCTGCGCCGAAGTCAAGAAGCTCGGCTACAAGGTCTTTGCACAGATGGTTTCCGTCACGACGTATACGGACGAGAAGCTCGCCGAGTATGCGAAGCTTGTCAACGAGGTCATGCCCTATGCGACGTCGATGGTCGATACCTACGGACTGCTCGACGAGGAGCATTTGTGCCATATATACGGCATCCTGGACGCGAATCTTGACCCGCAGATTCGTGTCGGTTACCACGCGCACAACAATTTCCAGCTCGGCTATGCGAATGCGAAGCACTTTCTCTCGCTCGGTTCGGAGCGCGGTCTCTTGGCGGACGGCACGCTCTATGGCATGGGAAAGAGCGCAGGCAATGCGCCGTTGGAACTCTTGATGATGTTCCGCAACAAGAAGCAGGGTGCGCGATATGATGTCAACCAAGTACTGGAAGCGATTGATAATGTTATCCTGGACATTTATCAGAAACAGTACTGGGGTTATAACCTCTTTTTCTATATCGCTTCTTCCATGCATTGTCATCCGAACTATGTAAAGAACTTGATGAACAAACGAACGTTGTCGGTCAAGCAGATTCGTGATATCTTGGGCAGTTTGGAAGTGTCGAAGAGTCTTCTTTATGATGAGGCGTACATCGAGAAACTTTATCGCGAGTATCAGAGTATTGAGTGCGATGATTCGGCAACGCTTCGTCTCTTGACGGAAAAACTTTCAAACCGTCCGCTGCTCATCCTAGGGCCGGGACGCAGCATGGAGAAAGAACGCAGCAAAGTCGAGAAGTTTATTGCGGATAAGAAGCCGATTGTGATTTCCGTGAATTATGCTCCCGAAGATATCGAGGTCACAGGCATCTTTCTCACGAAAGCAAAGCGTTATACGCAGCTTGTGAGCGACCTGCATCGCAATATCAATAAGGGAAAACCGATTTTGGCTACATCGAATGTGACGAAGATCGAGGGCGATTTCCCCTATGTGCTGAATTACAGTTCTCTGATCGACAGGGATACGGAAATCATTGATAACTCTCTGATCATGCTCCTCAAAGTGCTGCTCCGCATGAAGGTTCCTACTGTCGCCTTGGCTGGATTTGACGGCTATTCCAAGAGAGCGAGCAATTACTTTGATGAGAGCAGGGAGTACAGCTTTGCCAAGAGCAAGGCCGATTATTTGAATGCGTATGTCAAAGATTTCTTGAACCGCATCAAGGATGAGATGACGGTGGACTTCATCACGAAGACGCGCTACGAATGGCAGGGAAAGGACGGCGAGTGATGGGGCGGCTC
>ERZ773022.1101-NODE-1101-length-19270-cov-8.333906_pt1 | contig 19270 bp, 15 predicted proteins | sample MGYA00580839_ERZ773022 | MGnify/ENA primary metagenome ERZ773022 (study PRJEB29015, sample SAMEA2738020) | human oral metagenome | biome: human oral; feature: human-associated habitat; material: dental | place: China | collected 2044 ... | reverse complement strand
AGACCCTCGAGACGTTCTTCCTGGTGATGAACCGCGCCTCGTGGATCACCGGGGGCCTGGCCGCGATCATGGCCGTGGCCGCCGTGCTCCTGATCTCCACCACCATCCGCCTGTCGGCGATGAGCCGCTCCAAGGAGACTGAGATCATGCGGTTGGTCGGTGCCTCCAACTTCTTCATCCAGCTGCCCTTCATGCTGGAGGGAGCCATTGCCGCCCTCATCGGGGCCCTGGCCGCCGTCGGCTCGCTGTGGGTGGGCGTGCACTACATCGTCGACGGCTGGCTGGCGCAGTCGCTGACCTTCGTCAACACGGCCTTCATCTCCACCAGGCACGTCCTGGTCCTGGCTCCCTGGCTCCTCCTGGCCGCGGTCGCCCTGGCAGTCGGCTCCTCCTCCTTCTCCCTGTCGAAATACACAAGGGTCTGATCATGATGCTCTTCCGTTCTGTCAGCGGGGCCTGCGCCTCACCCCCCGAGTCAAGCAGGCTCGCCGGGCTCCGGCGGTATCGGGCCCTTGCCGGGCGCCGCCGGCTGATCGGGGTGATCACGGTGATCGCGCTGGTGGTGGTGCCCCTGGGAATGACGGCGCGTGCGGACGACCGCTCCGACGCCGTCGACCAGCAGAGCGACGCCCAGCGCCGGCAGGACGAGCTCGCCGCCTCGCTCGAAGGCGTGTCCGCCGACCTGGGCCAGGCCTACATCGACCTGCAGAACGCCGAGACCGCACTGACCACGGCGGAGGACGACCTGTCGACGGCCGAAGACACACTGGCCGAGAAGGAGCGCGAGCAACAGCTCGCCTCCGACCGTCTCGACGTCGCCGAGGCGGACCTGGCCACCGTGTCCGAGGAGGCCACGGCCTCGGAGACCACCGCGTCGGAGAGCAGCGTCTCCGTGGCGGACCTGGTCGTCTCGACCTACCAGGGCGACAGCTCTGTGAGCTCATGGTCCTACATGCTGTCCTCCGACACGGTCGACGACCTCACCCAGCGGGCGTCCTCCATGGAGATCGCCGCCTCCATCCAGGAGACGGTCCTGGCCTCCGCGGAGGCCGAGCGCGCTCGGGACGCCAACCGCAGGACCCGTCAGGACGCCGCGACCGACCGCGTGTCCACCATGAAGGACGAGGCCGACACGGCGGCGACGGAGGCCAGGACCGCCCGCGACGAGGCTGTCGACAGGCGCGATGAGGTCGCGACCCTGAAGACCGAGAAGGAGACGGCGGCGTCCAACCTCGAGACCCAGAAGCAGGGGCTGGAGGACCAGCAGGAGCAGGCCGCGTCCGATGCGGAGGCTGCCGCCCAGCGCATTGCGGAGATCGACGCGGCCAACCGGACCGCCTATGAGAGCGGGCAGGACACCGGGGTGTCCTCCGAGTCGATCGGGGCGGACTCGCTGGGCGACGGCTATATAGGGCACCCCATCAGTGGGCCTCTGAGCGTGACCTCCCCCTTCGGCTACCGCGTCCACCCCGTCACCGGCGTCGGCACGGGCCACCAGGGCACCGACTTCGCGGCCGCCGACGGCACGCCCCAGTACGCCGCGGTCTCGGGCGTCGCCACGTACTGGGACTCCGCCTCGTGCGGCATCGGGATCGACATCAATGCCGGCTATATCGACGGGCACTCCTATGTCATCACCCTGTGTCACCTATCGGGGCGGGCCATCGCCGACGGGCAGCAGGTCAACCGCGGTGACGTCGTCGGGTACACCGGCTCCACCGGCTACGCGACCGGCCCCCATGTCCACTTCCAGGTGGCTCAGGACGGCGTGTACATCGACCCGATGACCCTGCCCGGATTCTGACCGCGACCCGGTCGGCGGCCGTCTGCGCCCGGTCGCGCCTGCTGCGGCGCGCAGGTTGACGCCGCCCGCCGGCCGCGTAGGCTGGGGCATCGCGCCCGCCGGCCTGGTGACGCGCTCAGCACCGACCGGGGAAGGGGACCCTTATGGCCAAGAAGTCCGGGGCGCGCAAGAGGCCGACACCGGGCCAGCGCGCCAAGGCCGCCTCCGACGCCCGCAAGACTGTCGCCCGCAACAGGAGGGCGACTCACGACTACTTCATCGAGGACCGCTACGAGGCCGGGCTCGTGCTGACGGGAACCGAGGTCAAGGCCCTGCGGATGGGGCGCGCCTCCCTGACCGAGGCCTGGATAGAGATCGATCGTCGCGGCGAGGCCTGGCTTCAGGGGGCCCATATCCCCGAGTACCTCCAGGGCACCTGGAACAACCACGCCCCGCGCCGCAAGCGCAAGCTGCTGCTCCACCGGGCCCAGCTCGACAGGCTCGCCCAGAGGGTCCGGGGCAAGGGCTACACGATCGTGCCTCTGGAGCTGTACTTCATCGGCGGGCGGGCCAAGCTCGCGATCGCCCTGGCCCGGGGCAAGCAGGACTGGGACAAGCGCCAGGCCCTGCGGGAGGCTCAGGACAGGCGCGACGCCGCGCGCGCCATGGCCGCCGCCAACCGGCGTCGAGGCTGACGCGGCGCCGGGTCTCGCCGATCGTCCTACCAGTGGCTGTGGACGTGGACCCGGATGAGTCGGTCGTAGATGTCCCTCAGGGCGGCGTGCACGTCGTCGTCCAGCGGCGGCAGCGCGGCCGCCTGCGCGTTGAACCGCACCTGATGAGGACTGCGGGCGTCGGGCAGGATGCACGTGATCCCCTCCTGGTCGAGCAGCCAGCGCAGCGCGACCTGGACCGGTTGGACATGCTCGGGCACGAGCTCGCGGCACACGCTCGCGAGCTCGCGTGCGGCCCGGGCGGCCACGTCGTCGGGGACGACCGAGAAGATCCAGCCGGCGTCGAGGGACGCGACCGGGTCGGGGAGAGCCGGCTCGGGCTCCCGGCGGCGGTTGTGGGAGAGCATGCCCTCGGGCAGGGGCACCCTGGCGATGACGGCCGTGCCGGCCTCGTGCGCGGCGGGCAGGACCTCCTCCAACGGCTTGTGCCGGAACACGTTGACAATGAGCTGGACGCTCGCGCAGCCGGGGTGGCGGATCGCCTCGAGCGCCTGCCCGCAGGTCTCCGCGCTCACCCCGTAGGCGCGGATCCCGCCCTGGTCGACCAGGTCGTCGAGCAGCTCCCAGACGCGCGGGGCCTCGATGACCTCGCTGGGCGGGCTGTGCAGCTGAACGAGGTCGATCGTCTCGACGCCGAGGTTGCTCCTGGACCGGTCGTTCCAGGAGCGGAAGCTGTCGCGGCTGTAGGCGTCCGCCGTCGGAGGGACTCGGCGCCCCATCTTCGTCGCCACCGTGAGCCCGGCGCTCGGATGGGCGGCGAGGAACCGGCCGACGAAGCGCTCCGAGCCGCCACCGCCGTAGACGTCGGCCGTGTCGATGAAGTCGACGCCCGCCTCGCACGCGGCCCACAGGGTCCTGGCGGCCTCATCGGGATCGGCCTCGCACAGGTCGATGCCCAGCTGCCACGTGCCGGTGCCGACGACGGAGATCTCGCGGCCCAGGGCGTTGAACGGGCGACGTTCCACGGCGTCCTCCTCGACGATCGAGCGTTCGGCCTGCCTCGCGGCCATCCTAGCCGCGGGCCGGGAGCCCTCCGCAAGGGCCTCAGGCGTGCGCGGATCCCTCGTACTCGCGGATACGGTCGACCTTGGGGCCGGAGCGGCTGCCGGGATCGAACGTGCCGGCGAGGTACTCGCGCAGGCACAGCCTGGCGGTCTCGGGCCCCAGGACCAGGGAGCCCATGGCGATGATGTTGGCGTTGTTGGACAAGGTGGCGCGCTGGGCCTGGTAGACGTCGGCGACGCAGGCGCAGTAGGCGCCGGGGACCTTGTTGGCGGCGATCGACACTCCAATGCCCGTGCCGCACACGAGCACGCCGCGGTCGGCCTCGCCGGCGGCGACGTCGGTGGCCACGGCGATGGCGACATTGGCGTAGATGGGGTCCTCCGAGGGGTAGTCGACGACCTCGTGCCCCAGACTCTCGGCCTCCCGGATGAGGATGGTCTTGAGGTCCTGGGCGTTGGGGTCGCATCCGAAGGCGAGCTTCACGGTTGTCTTCCTTTCCTGACGGTCAGCTGGTGGTCTCGTGGTCGAGCTTGCGCTGCGCGAGCTCGGCGGCGACGCGGGTCGACTCGATCAGGCTGGCGCCCCGGGCAACGCCTTTGCCCGCGATATCGAAGGCGGTGCCGTGGTCGACGGAGGCCCGGATGAAGGGCAGGCCGAGCGTGAGGGTGACGGCCTTCTCGAAGTCGAGGGTCTTGCAGGCGATGTGCCCCTGGTCGTGGTACATGGACAGGATGCAGTCGTGGTGGCCGTCGAGGTTGAAGGCGAAGATGGCGTCGGCGGACTCGGGGCCGATGGCGTTGATCCCCAGGGCCCGGGCGTCCTCGACGGCGGGGCGGATGTGCTCGATCTCCTCGGTGCCGAACATGCCCCCCTCCCCGACGTGCGGGTTGAGGGCGGCGACGCCGATGGAGGGGCGCTCGAAGCCGAGCCTGGTGAGCTCGGTGTGGATGTTCCTGAGGTAGTCCAGGATCCGTTCGCGGTTGGCCAGGTCGCAGGCCCGGCGCAGTGAGACGTGCCGGCTGACGAAGAACACGCGCAGCCTGTGGACGTTGAACATGGTCAGGGCGTAGGGGGAGCCGGTCAGGGCCTGGTAGATCTCCGTGTGACCGGTGTACGGCACGCCGGCCTCGGCCAGAGCGGCCTTGTTGATAGGAGTGGTCGAGACGGCGTCGATGCGTCCGGCGACGCCCAGCTCGATGGACCTCTCCAGGTAGGAGTAGGCGCGCCGGGCGGCGTCCTTCTGGACCCTGCCGTACTCGATGACGGCGTCGTCCGCGACGCCGGTCGTCATCAGGTCGATGGTTCCCGGGCGGTGGACGGCCTGCTCCGGCTCGGTGATGATGTTGACCTCGGGCATCGGCACGCCCATGGCGCGGGCGGCAGCCTCGAGACTGTCCAGGTGCCCGATGACGAAGGGGTCGCAGACGTCGTGGATCAGGGGGCTGGCCATGGCCTGGATGACGGTCTCGGGGCCGACGCCCGCCGGGTCGCCCAGGGTGATCGCCATCTTCGGCTTGCGGGAGCTGGTCATTGGGAGATCTTCCTTTCGTCGAAGAGACGGTTGACGGAGAGGACGGCGGTGTCGGTGGAGCCGGTGAGCCCGCCCTTGCAGACGATGGGGACGCCGTCGTAGGGGCCGCCGCTGATGCGGCCCTGATCGATCTGAGGGATGACGTAGTCGACCAGGGTGATGCCCTTGGCCCCCAGGGTCAGGCAGGAGTTGATCATGACATCGCCCCCGGTGAGGTAGAAGCCCGCGCACGACTCCGGCCCGATCATGTCGGCAACCAGGCGCGCCAGGATGCCGAAGCGGATGGTTAAGAGCGTAGACGCCTGCTGCCCGCTCTGCCCGCTGGCGCGCTCCATGTCCTCAATGGAGGCGCGCACCCCCGTCAGGACCGTCTCCAGGGCGAGCACGAGCACGCGCGGGCGGCCCCGGCTCAGGATCTCGTTGACCTGGAAGACGACGCGGGCGCACTCGGCGTCGAACACCTCGCGCGGACCGAGCAGGTCCAGGACCCCGGCGCCGACGGCGCGGGTGCCCTCCACGCCCCGCAGGGCCCGGACCTGGTCGTGGGTGACCGTGGTGGCGCTGCCCGCGATGACCATGACGGTGCCTGCGTCCTCGGGCAGGGACCGGCTGCGCAGGCCCCTGTCGGCCACGACGGCCGGGGTGATCAGGCCCGAGCGGACGGCGAGGCGGTCCGTGAAGGGGCCCGGGTCCACGCAGACGGTCCTCCAGCCCAGCGACACCACGGCCCGGGCGATCTGGTCGACGTCGTCGGCGGTGACGGCGTCGACGACGAACACCCTCCGTCCCCGCGCCCGCCCCCTGGCCAGCTCCTCGGCGACCCGCTCGTGGCCGGCCAGGACGCGGCTGAGGCCGATGTGCTCGAGCGGTAGGGAGAACTGCTCGGCGAACAGGGTGGGCAGGTGGGACTGGCGCACGGGGGTGCGCACGTCCTGGGCCACCGCGGTGCGCGAGAGCAGCTCGGAGTCGATCAGCGAGTAGCCGCCCACGACGATGCGCTTGGACTGGGGCATTGCCGGGACGATCACTGCGACGTGGTCCTCTCCCAGGGCGGTGAGCATCCCCTCGACCTCCGGGCCGATCCCGCCGCGGCAGGTCGTGTCGATGCGCTTGGAGAACTGGCGGGCGCCCAGGCGCATGAGCGAGTGCGTGGCGCGCTGGACCCGTCCGAAGGCGACCTCGGGCTCCATGGGACGTGAGTCGGTGCTGGTGATGAGCACCTCCTCATCCCCCCGGGTGTCCTCCTCCAGGGTGCGGTGGTTGAAGTAGACGCTCGCCTCCACGCCCTCCCGGGCGATGAGCGCGCCTACCGTCGTGGCTCCGGTGACGTCGTCGGCGACGATCCCGAGCGTGGCCATGAGCGGTTCCTTTCTCTTCTCGTTGCTGCTCTGTGCTGCTCTGTCCCTGAGGCGGCGCGCCGTGTCGCCGGGATCAGGCCCGCGCGGCCGTCTCCTCCGCGTGAGGGCGCAGCTCGGTGATGGAGAACATCAGGAGGAAGGCCGCCACCAGAACGGCGACGAAGTAGGAGAAGGCGACGGTGTAGCTGCTGGTCGCGTCCAGGAGGGCGCCCACGATCATGGGGGCGAAGAACCCTCCCAGGTTGCCGCCGGAGTTGATGATCGAGATCGCGAAGGGGTAGGTGCGCGTCGTCGTGACGTTCATGCCGTAGGAGGTGAAGGTTGACCATCCCAGGTTCAGGCAGAAGCCGGTCAGGAACAGGCAGGTGGCCAGCAGGAGGGTGTTCTGCGGGACCACCAGCACGATGGCCATGAGGATGGCCGTGCCCAGGGCGGTGATCATCATGGTCGGCTTGCGGCGCGAGCGGAAGATGTAGTCGGAGACCCAGCCGCCGATCAGGGCGCCGACCATGCCGCCGATGAACGGCGTGGCGGACATCAGTCCCATGTTCAGGACGTCGTAGCCGCGGGCGTCCTTGAGGTAGGAGGGGATCCAGGTGATCATCCCGTACAGGACGTTGTTCATGAAGAAGTAGCCCAGCGTGACGCCCCAGATGTTCCACGAGCCCAGGACCTTCCTGTTGGTGTCCAGGGACGGCAGCGTGCGCAGCCGGATGACGCGGTCGATCCAGCCCATGTCGCCGAACGGGCGCTCCTTGCGTCCGGCGGGGGCGGAGGAGGTGATGTGCTCCAGCTCGGCGGCGTTGGTGAAGCGGCTCTGCGAGGGGTGGGAGCGCACGAGGAGGAAGAAGACCAGGGCCAGGACGACGCCGGGCAGGGCGAACCAGTGGAAGACGGCCCGCCACCCGGCGGCCTCGGCGATCAGGACCGCGATCATGGGGACGATCATCGGCGCCAGCTGGGTGGAGGCGATGTAGACGCCGGTCGCCGTGCCCTTCTCGCTGCGGGGGAACCAGGTGTTGATCGTCGTGGTCATGCCCACCGGCGTCGCCCCCTCGCACAGGCCCAGCAGCAGCCGCAGGACGATCAGCATGACGGCGGTGGTGGTGAACCCCATGGCGAAGGTGACCAGCGAGAACAGCAGGATGGCCACCGACACGATCGTGCGGGTCCCCCACTTCTCCATGAGCAGGCCGGCCGGGATCTGCGAGATCGCGTAGCCCAGGAAGAAGAAGCTCGAGATCGCGCCCGAGGCGAAGTGGGAGATGTGGAACTCGTCCTTGACGTAGGGCAGGACCGCGCCGATGTTGGACCGGTCGGCCATGCACACCACGTACCCGACGAAGATGATCGCCAGGACGACCCACCGGTAGGAGGTGGGCCGCTGCGCGGGCGCAGCGCTCCGAGGTGACTGAGACATCCGTGAACTCCTTTGTCAACGACTGCTCTAGGGGAAGATTTGTGCAGTATCTTTGCATCAGTGGCGTGCAGTGACGGTAATATCGGGGCAAAGATGAGAAAATGTGTCATCTCGTGTGAGAGGGGGAGGCCGATGAGGCACCGGACACCGAGTCCGCGCGAGAGGGCGCGGCTGGCCGATGCGGCCCAGATGTACTGGGTGGAGGGGCAGAAGGTCGAGGTCATCGCCCGCGCCCTGGACGTGTCCCGCTCCACGGTCTCGCGGATGCTCGCCCGCGCCCGCCAGGAGCGCATCATCGAGTTCACCGTGCACCGCCACGAGGACTCCACCGTCGCCCTGCGGCGCGACCTGGCGGCCCGCTACGGGGTCGGCGCGGCCGTCCCGCCGGTGGACGAGGACGTCCCGGCCACGGTGCGCCGTCACGCCGTGGGCGAGGAGGCGGCCGCCTGGCTGGCGGGCGCCGTGTCTCCCGGTACCGTCATCACCGTCTCCTGGGGCCTGACCGTGGAGGCGATGTCGGCCTGTCTGCGGCGCGGGAGCACTACGGGCGTCCATGTCGTCCAGCTGCACGGCTCGGGCAATGTCGCGAGCATCGGGGAGAACTACGCCGGGGAGGTCCTGGGGCGCTTCGGGGCCGCCTTCGGCGCCCGCGTCCACCTCCTGCCCGTCCCCGCCGTCTTCGACTCCGAGCAGGCCCGGGACGTCATGTGGGCGGAGCGCAGTGTGCGGGAGGTCGTGGCCCTCCGCGACCGCTCTGACGTCTTGATCACCTCCATCGGCACCTCGAACGGCGAGACTCCCAGCCGTCTGTACAGCTCGGGCTACATCACCCAGGAGGACCTGGACGCCCTCGAGGCCCAGCACGTGGTCGGCAACCTCGGCTCGACGTTCTTCCGCGCCGACGGCACCTCCGACCGCATCGACCTCAACAGGCGCACCACCGGCATGCCCCTGGACCAGGTCCGCCGCATCCCGCGCAGGCTCCTGGTGGTGGCGGAGCCCAGGAAGGCGACCGCCCTTCATGCCGCCCTGGCCTCCGGCCTGGCCACACACGTCGTCGTCGACCCCGCCACCGCGCGCGAGCTGCTCCGCCAGGGCGCGCCCTCCGAGAGGCTGCGCGGACAGGCGGGACCCGCGAGCACGGCGTGATCGGCGCCGGGCGGTCGCTTCCGCGAGGCCTCATGGCAGGGCGGCGGCCTCGTCCACGACGGCGGCCAGGGCGGCGGGGTCGTGCGCGAAGCGGCCCAGGAACACCCCGTCGACCGCCGGAGCGAGCCGGGTGAGGAGACCGGGGCCTGCTGAGCCGCCGTAGACGAGGCGGGCTCCGGGCACCAGGTCCGCTCCCGGACGGCCGTGCACACGGCCCGCACCTCGTCGGCGGGAGCGGGCGCGGGCGCGCCGATCGCCCAGTAGGGCTCGTAGCCGATCCACAGCTCCTGGTCGGTGGCCCGCCCTCCCAGGGCGGAGCGGATCTGCTCCGCGACTGCGGCGGCCGCCGCCTCGGGAGCGGTGCGCTCGGGCTCGCCCACGCAGAGCATGGGGACCAGGCCGTTGCGCAGAGCCGCCCGGGTCTTGGCCGCCACGACCGACTCGTCCTCCCGGTACAGGGTGCGGCGCTCGAAGTGGCCGACCTCGACGGTGCGCACCCCCAGGGCCGCCAGGTCCGCCCCGGAGACCTCGCCGGTGCAGGCGCCCCGGTCGGCGGCGGCCAGGTCCTGCGCGCCCAGGAGCACGTCCGTGCCCTGCAGGGTCCTGGAGGCGGCGTCCAGGGTCAGGAAGTCGGTGTAGACCGCCAGCGTCACCGCTCCCGAGACCACGGCCCCGGAGCCGGCGGCGATTCGGGCGGCCCGGTCCACGTAGTCCAGGGTGCGGCGCCGCTCGAAGTACATCTTGAGGCTCACGGCCACAATAGTCATGACATTCTCGTTTCTTCAGAGGCTCTTGCCGGGCAAGAGGGCTCGGGCCGACGGCGCTGCGGCCGGCGGGTCAGTCCCGGGCGGCGAGGCGGTCGGCGACGGCCTTCATGAGGAGGGCGAAGGAGACGGCTCCCGGGTCGGGATGCCCCAGGGAGGCCTCGCCGTGGGTGCGCGCTCTGCCCTTCCTGGCCACGAGGTCGGCGGTGCGCGCGGCGTGGGCGGCGGCCGTGCCGGCTGCGGCCTGCCAGGCGGTGGCCAGGGGAGCGCCCAGGACGGCGTGGTCGGCGAGCTCGTCGGCGAAGGGTCGTGTGGCATCGACCATGGTCTTGTCCCCGGGCCTGGCGGTTCCCACCGTCTCGAAGGCCCTGGCGGCGGCGACCCCGGCCCGGATGAGGGCGTCGTCGTCCGCGGCCTCCTGGTCGCTGAGGGCCTCGCCGAAGGTGGTGATGGCCTTGCCCCAGGCGGCGCCGGAGGTGCCCCCGGCGCCCTCGGCCCAGGCCGCGCCGGCCTGGGAGAACAGCGTCGCCATCCCCACCCCGGCGTCGAGGGCCTCATGGGCGGCCCTGGCGGCGGCGGTGGCGCCCAGGACCATGCCCTGGCCGTGGTCGCCGTCGCCGGCGATCGAGTCGAGCCTGCCCAGCTCGGCCTCCTCGGCCACCGCGGTGGCCGCCATCACGTCGAGGAGGGTCGCTGCCACCGCGGCCTGTCGGGCGGAGTCCGGGGAGCCCGCCGTCAGGACCGTGGACGTCTCGGCGGCCACGACTCGCGCCCGGGCGTGGGCGTCCGCGGGGAGGGCGCCGGTCTTGAAGGCGGGGGAGTCGGCCGCGGCGAGCCACAGGGCCTCCAGGTCCTCGTCGAGGAACATCAGGGACAGGGAGGCCCCCGCCATGTCCAGGCTGGTGACCTGCTCGCCGACCACGGGGGCCACGATGCCCAGGCCGCGGGCCTCCAGCAGCCGGCTGACACTGGCGTACAGGACGAAGAGCTCCTCGTACTTGGTGGCGCCCAGACCGTTGAGCAGCACGGCCACACGGCCCGTGTAGCCCCCGCCCCGGACCGGCTCCTCGGCCAGGAGCCGGTCCACGAGGAGCTCGGCGATCTCGTGGGCCGTGGTCATCTCGTGGGAGGAGATGCCCGGCTCGCCGTGGATCCCCAGGCCCAGGGCGTAGGTCCCATCGGGAACGGTGAACAGCGGCTCGGCCGCCCCCGGCAGGGTGCAGCCGGTGAACGCCACGCCCAGAGAGCGGGACGCCTCATTGGCCCTGCGCGCCGCGGCCTCCACCGCGTCCAGGTCCCGCCCGGCCGCGGCCGCCGCACAGGCCGCCTTGACCACGAACAGGTCGCCGGCGATACCGCGCCGGTCGTCGTGGTGCTCGACCGTGTTGGAGGCGACGTCGTCCGAGACCGTGACGATCCGCGTGTCCAGGCCGGAGGCGACCAGGGCGTCGCGGGCCATCCCGAAGTGCAGGACGTCGCCGGCGTAGTTGCCGAACAGGAGCAGGCAGCCGCCGCCGTTGTCGGCCGCGCGCACCACCGACTCCACCTGGGAGGCCGAGGGGGAGGCGAAGATGTTCCCGCATACCGCTCCGTGGGCCATGCCGGGCCCCACCCATCCGGCGAAGGCCGGGTAGTGCCCCGAGCCTCCTCCCACCACCACGCTCACCTCGCCGTGCGGGCTGGTCGTCGTGCGCACCACGCCGCCGTGCACGGGCTGCATGTACGTCCTGTTCGCCGCGACCATCCCCTTGAGGGACTCGGCGGGGAACTGCCTGGGGTCATTGATGAGATGTGTCATTGCGATGTCCTGTCGTGTGCGAGTGAAGCGGGGCCTGCGGATCTGTGGCCCGCAGCATAGTGCTTGTCGTGGTGACCGCGGGTTCCGATGAGTGGCTGAGTTGTGGCGCAGTAAAGTGGGAGAGTGAGACAATCGCTCGCCAGCATTATGTCCAGCCTCGGGCCGATCGCTGCTAGAGGCCTTGGCGACGACGTCCATGATGCTCTTCTTGCGATGCTCACCAGCGGGCGGCTCGAGCCCGACGCACCGCTGGGGATCGATCGTCTGGCGCACGACCTCGGCGTCTCGCCGACCCCGGTGAGGGAGGCGCTGGCGCGACTCGAGCACACCGGGCTGGTCGTCAGGAGGGCGAACCGCGGCTACCGGGTCGCCCCGCCGATGTCCTCGGAGCAGGTCGCCGAGCTCGTCGATGCGCGGGTGGTCCTGGAGTGCGCCGCGGTTGAGAGGGCCATGAAGGACCTCCCCTCCCTTGTCCGCGATCTCCGCGTGGCGCTGCGCGAGCACGAGGCCGCCGCCGAGCGGGTTGTTGCCGACGTGAACCTTGACGACATCTCGACGGTTCAAGACTATTTCGTCAAGGACTGGGCGTTCCACCAGGTAATTCTCGACCATTCCAGGAATCACTACATCAGCCGTGCGGTCAATGAGCTCGGCTTCTCCGCGCACAGGATGCGACAGACTCTCGGGGCGAGGGCCACCGACGCCACGGTCGCCGTCTCCGAGCACCGGAGCGTGCTCAGGGGCATTGAGACCGGGGATGTGTCCGAGGGCCTCGCCGCCATGCGTGAGCACCTGCACCAGGTGGCGGTGAGGTCGTCTCCTCCCGCCACGGCCGCGGGAGCCCCGGGGAGGGAGTAGCCGGTGCGGGCCGATCCGCCGGAGCGGCCCGCACCGGGCGTCCGTCAGTGCATGTGCTTTCCGCCGTCGACGTTGATGGAGACTCCGTTGACGAAGGAGGCCGCCGGCGACAGGAGGAATGAGACCACGGCGGCGACCTCCTCGGGCTGCCCGACCCGGCCGACCGGGATGTTGGAGGACATCTGCATCTTGCGCTCCTCGGTGAGCCTGCCGCCCATGATGTCGGTGTCGATCGGTCCGGGCAGCAGGCAGTTGGTGTTGATGCCGTACTGACCCAGCTCGCGCGCGCCCCCCTTGGTGATCCCCTGGACTCCCGCCTTGGCGGCCGCGTAGGCGAACTTGGAGAAGGTGCCGCCGCCGTCCAGGGCGGTGATGGAGGAGAAGTTGACAATGCGTCCGATGCCGTGCCTCTTCATCTGCTGGGCGCCGTACTTCATCATGAGCATGGTGCCGCGGCAGTTGACGGCCAGGACGCGGTCGAAGACCTCGGTGGTCATCTCCTCCAGAGGGGTCGGGCAGGCGATGCCGGCGATGTTCGCGAGGCCGACGACCGGGGGCATCTCGGCCTCGATGGTGGCGAACGCGTCCCGGACCTGGGCCTCATCGGAGATGTCGAGGGCCAGGGCGAGCGTCTTGACGTCGGGATACTCCTGAGCGAGCTCGGCGCCGAACCCGAGGACCTCCTCGGAGATATCGACTGCCACAACGTTCCAGCCCTCGCCGGCGAGCCTCCTGGCGGTGACTCGCGCGATCCCGCGAGGGGCCCCGCAGCCGCTGACGACGGCGGTGTGCTGCTCGGGAAAGACGGGTGTGGTGTACTCAATCATCATGACTCCTTTGTAATGATCTGCGTGTATGCGGATGTCGCGGTTCCGGTGGGCTCACGCGTCCTGCGCCTGCAGCGCGAGGGACGCCTTCTCCTCCTCGGACTGGGGGAAGAGCCTGAGGCCGACAATGAGGAGGAGGCCGATGAATCCAGCCAGCCCCAGGACGATGAGGCCGGCGGCCTCATTGGGGGCCTCGGGCGAGCCCCATGCGCTTTGCGCCGCCCAGGTGCGCAGATTGGGGGCCAGCCATCCGCCGAGGTTGCCCAGGGCGTTGATGAGGCCGGTGGCGCCCGCCAGGGCCGCCCCGCTGAGGTAGCGGGTGGGAAGCTGCCAGAAGATCGGCTGGGCGGAGACGAAGCCGATCGCGGCAACACTCAGCAGGATCAGAGCCGGTACGGGGGAGCGGAGGAAGAACGCGGAGCCGAGGATGCCCGCTCCGGAGAACAGGAGCGTCATGGCGGCCAGGGCGTGCGGGGACCTGCCGCGGTTGGCCAGGCGGCTGATCACAATGACTCCGACAAGCGCCGCCGTCCACGGAATGGCGGTGACCAGGGACGCCTCGAGACCGGCCTTCTGCCCGGTCATGGTGGTGACCTGCTTGGGCAGGAAGAACGTCAGTCCGTAGACGGAGGCCTGGATGCACAGGTAGATGAGGCAGAAGTAGAGGATACGGGGGTCCAGGAGGGCCTGTTTCCAGGTCAGGGGCTTGGCCTGCTCCTTGGCCGCCTCCTCGATCTCGATCTGACGGGACAGGTGGCTGCGCTCGTCCGGGGTGAGCCACGCGGCGTGGATCGGCCGGTCGATGAGGATGAAGGGGCAGATGAGTCCCACGACGACGGCCAGCGCGCCCTCGACGAGGAACATCCAGTGGATTCCGTCCATGCCCAGGATCCCGTCGAGCTCGAGCAGACCGCCGGACAGGGGGTTGCCGAAGATGTTGGCGATCGGCAGGCCGATGTAGAACAGGCCGGTCGCCCACGAGCGCCGGGCGGCGGGGTACCAGTAGGTCAGGTAGAGCATGGCTCCGGGGAAGAAGCCGGCCTCTGTCACGCCGAGCAGGAACCGCAGGGCGTAGAAGCTCATGGGCCCCTGGACGAACATGAAGCATGCCGCGACGATACCCCAGCTGATCATGATGCGGGTCATCCACCAGCGGGCTCCGACCCTGTGCATAATCAGGTTGGACGGGACCTCGAACACCGCGTACCCGATGAAGAACAGGGTCGCGCCGAAGGCGTACGCCGCCGTCGAGATCCCGTAGCTCGTCTCCCACTTCTCCTGCGCCCAGCCCAGGTTGGTCCGGTCCACGAAGGCGATGACGTACATCAGCAGCAGGAACGGGATAATGTGCCTGGTGACCTTCTTGAGCGCGGACTCGACGACGGCCGCCTCCGGCGTCGTCGGCGGCTTCTCGCCCTGAGCAATCATGGTGACCTCCTTGTCAATGATGTGCTGCAAACCTGTGTCTCCTCACCGCAGGGCGGCCTTGAGCACCTGGCGGATGTACCGCGCGTTCTCGGCGCCGACGCCGAGCCAGTCCGATCCGTAGTGCTCGGTCATGAAGGGGCCGCTGTATCCCATCCGCAACGCCGTGCGGATGACCTCGCGGTAGTTGATCGTCCCGGTCTGGAGCGGCGCCGGCGTCGACATGTATGAGCCGGTCGCGGGGTCCTCGTCGCGGATGTAGTTCTTGATGTGCCAGTAGTTGGCGTACGGCAGGACCGTGTTGTACATGTCCGTGTACTTGGGCATCGGGCGGTGCAGGCGGAAGAGGTTGCCGATGTCGGGGTTGATGCCCACGGCGGGGTGGTCGACGTCCTTGTAGAAGGACACGGCGTCCTCGGGGGTTCCGACGAAGGTGTCCTCATAGATCTCCAGGCTGATCTGGAGGCCCAGGCGCTGGGCGTGGTCCGCGAGGTCGCGAACCCGCTCGATCGCCAGGTCGCGCAGGGACCAGTCGTCGTGGTGGCCCTCGGCCAGCCAGAACCACAGGGCGTCCTTCTGGGCCTGGGTGAGGGCCTGCTGGAATCCGATATTGACCACGGCGGCCCCGAGCTCGGCGGCGCGGTCGATCGTGCGGTGGATCGTCTGCAGGTTCCGCTCCCCGTGCTCGACGTCGACGACGCTGTTGCGCCCGATCGAGATCGCGGCGGTGCGAAGACCCGTATCGGCCAGGAGCTCCGTGTAGGTCCGGAGCTGCTCCTCCGTCAGGTCGGCCATCGGAAGCCAGTCGTCCATCGGGTCGATGCAGGTGAACCCGAGCTCGGCCATCTGCAACAGCTGGTCGTACCAGACCTTCGGGCCGGCCTCGATGATCGGCGTCCCGTCCTCTGCGACGGGGCCGAAGCTCGCCTTGCAGGCAATAGGCCATTCGTCTGCGGTGTACACGAAAGTGTGCTCCTTCTACGCGTCATTGCGTGTGCTATCAGCATAGATCCTATACGATCTACGACACCCTGCTCCAATACAGTGATGTATGTCACTATCAGGTGCCGGGGTGTGCGCCTCGGTCGCAAGCGCGCAGCACCACTGGCTGGTTGAGCCGGGTGCCGGCGGGGAGGACGGCGGTCCGGGGCCGGCGTCGGCCGCCGCGCCGGATGCGGTGCGGTGCTCCGGCGACCTGGTCGCGCTCGGCGGCGGCCTCGTGCGCGGCCCGGCTCGGGGTGACGCAGACGACCGGGCGGATCGCCGTCGGCCTGGTATACTCAGGCTGCTCTTACGGGCAGGTTCTGGCGGTTCTTCGCGCCGCCGGTGACAACTTCACAGGGGATGATCGGTTTCGACGACGGTCGTGGGTTCAGGAGAAGCGGGTCGAGGATGCGCAGTCATCTCGTCAACGCTCTGCGCGAACCAATAGGTGCCGATAACACTCGCACCGACTTCGCCCTCGCCGCCTGAGCGAGCTCCGAAGTCCGTCAGCCCGGGGACTGCTTCCGCCCCGGTTCCTGGCGTCATCCAGGGAGCCACTGCTGAGGTCCCTCGTCATCGGGGGCCTCGGAACATCCAGGTGACTGAGCCCGTCGGCGTCCTTGTTCGCGTGAGACGCCGGGGCTGAGAAAATCATGAGCGAACTGCACCCGGAGAAGTCCTGTTGCACCACCGTCGGACCGGGGTTCGATTCCCCGCATCTCCACTAGTCCTCACGGTTCCACGTCCGCCCCCGCCACGGGGGCGGACGTGGAACGACGTATCCCCGGGATGCTCCTCTCCACCAGCTCTCCAGGCTCTGTTGCGAAAGCAGCGTGGGCCTGTGGATCGTGTCGGCGGTGTGTGGTGTGGTGGCGCGACCATGCCCTGTCGGGTCCGGGAGAGCAGGACCTGCCAGACGCCCCACACCCCCAGCAGCTGCAGGAGGACGGAAGAAGGTCGCAGGGCGCGCCGCGCCTTCGCAACAGGACCTGAATGAACCCTCTTAGGAGGGGGTTGCACGCGGGAGAGGAGGGTCTTGCCGGTGCGGGGGTCGGTTTTCCGTATGGTTCTGCGGTTTTCGAGCTCTGTTGCGGTGAGCTGTCGTGCTCCCATGTGCGCAGGCCCCCTCTGCGCATATGGGAGCGCGACAACCAGTTCTGACCATTCGAGCAGAACCTTGGAATCTCAACGAAAACCGGTACTCCTCCCAGCGTGCTTCCGCTCTCCCGCGTGCGAACCTCCCCTGCATCTGCTCCACCCCGCCCCGGGGCGAGGGACCCCGTCTGTCCGCACCCGGACGCGGGGGAATGTGTCCCGATCTGGGCGAACTACATGCGACCCCGTCTGTCGGCACCCGGACGCGGGTCGAGCGACCCGCGCGGCCACCACCGCCCCGGCACCGACCACCGGCTCACGCAGCCGCCGCCACCGGGCCCAGAAGTCTGATTCTGACGGGATGGGCCGGACCGGGCGGCGAGGAGGTCGCCCGCTTCCTCGGCTTGACTCGATGAGTGATTCCGGGCAGGCGGTGTGCGGCGCGGGCGTCAACCACGGTTGACGACGTGAACGTACCTTTGTCGCGTGAACGTACTTTTCTCCCATCCTTCTGATCTCTACCCCCAGAAGGATGGGAGAAAAGTACGTTCATGTTGGGAAGGTACGTTGACGTTCCGGTGCGGGGCCGGCTCGCAGTGCCCGGCGGTCGTGCCTGCTGGTCCGGAACCGACCACCCCGATGGCTGACCGACCGACTCCGCGGCGGGACGGGAGAAGTGATCGTCCTACGCACTTTTAAGTCGGCCGCCGGTCTCGGGCGTGGCGGAGGCCGGCGCGATTCCGCGGTTCTGCCGTGCGGGCCGGGCAGCACGGGGACTAAAAGTGCGTAGGATGATCACTTTGCGGGGCGCAGCGGCGCACAGCGGGCCGTCAGACCAGCGGACCGGGCGTCGCCTGCTGCGCTCCTTGGAACCACTCGTCTAGCGATCGACCACCAGGACGGCCCGATCGCTTCCCGCCACCTGCTCGCGCACCACGCCATGGCTGTCGACGGCGAATGTCGGGCCGTTGATGCTGGCCACGGCCACCGGCACACCGGCCTGGGCCGCATGCAGGCTGATATCGGCAGCATGGAACTGCTTCTGCAGGTAACCATAAGTGGCATCGTCGAGCGTCGCATAAGCGGAATCGGCTCCGCGCAGACGCCCAACAATATCCGGATAATGCATGTCGTAGCACACGTAAGCGGTGATATCCCGCCCGTCGGTGACGGCATGTTGATCCGTATACCGGCCGGTACCGTCCTCATCCGGAGCAATATGCTCCTTGTAGTTGGTCAGGATCCGCTGGCCGTCCTGATCGAGGATGACGACCTTCTTGTAGTCGTCGTCGCCCTGCTGCTCACTCGTGTGATACACCAACCGGACGCGACGCTCCGCAGCGAATTCCGCCAGTCGACTCTCACTCGCCGTGGGAATGGAGTTCTCCGGCCACACCACCGTGATCGTGCCCTGCGATGTATCACGTTCCTGCAGGGCTTGATCGGTCGCCTCGATAAGATCACTGACATCATTATCGGTGGCCGGCTGATCTATGCCGCCGCGGGTCATCATCTGCACGGCGATCGCCGGCGACGTCGAACGAGCGGGAAGCCACCGCACCAGGAAATTGCCCACTGCCACCACAGCTATGATCGCCACCGCCAGCGCGGCGCTCGTCCGCCAGCCGCGCCGCGCCCACGCCCAGGCGAGCACGATGCCGACCGCCACTATCACCGCTTCGACAACAGCCTCCCCGCCGAAGCCGCCGATCCAGATCAGGGCGCTGTTGCGCCACAGGCTGTACCCGGAATAGGGCAGCCACCAGTCCTCGGTCACCGGCATGTGCAATCGTGCCCACAGCCAGGCGCACCACACCAGCATGAACAGTGGTCCGACTATGCGCATGCCCCACCGTTTGCGCAGCAGCACCAACCAGAATGCGTTCGCAAGCAGCGCCGCGAAACCGAAGCTCCTGGCGAATGCCAGCCACGGCGGCATGAACGCGTAGTACCAGTACGTCGTCGGTATCAGCCATGCGGACGTGAAGACCATTCCAGCCGAATAAGCGCGCCTCACCGGCACCATCCGCAGGAGCACGAATACCGGCCAGAAGGCCAGCAACGACCCCAGCTGCAACCACCACACCGGCATGAACGCGCCCAGAGCCAGGGCTGCGCCGGCCATCAAAGCCAGCACATAGCAGCACACCAGCTCCCTTTGCTGTTTCACGACGACAACTTTACTGCACCGCCGTCGGGCAGGCCAGCCGAGCCGCATACCTCATGCGGCCATCGGAAGCACCCGGACGCCCCTTATCCTGGCCCCATGCACGCATGGCGCTCCGGTCTGACCAGGCTGGGCCGCAGCCTCATCACCCTCCAGCCGGCCCCGGGCCGCGCCCGCCGGGCCCTGCGGTGGGTGGCCGCCATCGCCCTCGGACTGATCGGGACCGTCCTCATCCTGGGGCCCGCCCGCGGCTCACTGGGGCTGCTGGGGGCGATGGCGGCCAACTCCGGCCGCGAGGCGCCGCTGCGCCGTCGCGTGCGCACCCTGCTCACCGTCGGGGCGACGACGCTCGCCTGCCAGAGCATCGGCATC
>ERZ773022.1099-NODE-1099-length-19301-cov-5.977502_pt1 | contig 19301 bp, 19 predicted proteins | sample MGYA00580839_ERZ773022 | MGnify/ENA primary metagenome ERZ773022 (study PRJEB29015, sample SAMEA2738020) | human oral metagenome | biome: human oral; feature: human-associated habitat; material: dental | place: China | collected 2044 ... | reverse complement strand
AGGGCTCTCCTCCTTGGAGACCTATGAGAATAACAATCAAACTACTATTTGTTTTATTTATATTTGTATCTTGTTGCCCTCAAAGTAAAATGATAAAAGGAGCTTGGATATCTGAAGATTCTCCTGCGGTAGATTATATTATATTAGATAATAATAAAATATGGTTTTTTGAAGCTCCTGATACTAATACATATGATATTAAAAATAAAATATTTTATTTGTATGAGCATGGTTATCTGTTGGCTACTTACAAAATATTAAAGTTGACAAATGATAGTTTGATACTACAAACAGAAAAAGGGATTATTGTCAAGAAAAGCAAGATGAGATTGAGATAAAATTCAAATTAGTTGAGCAAAGATTGTCCACACATATGTTTTCTAAGGAAGTGCCATATCTATTTGTTTTTAGTAGCTTGTGGATTCGTGAGAAGTACTACCACACCGACCATCTCGGCAGTGCTACGCTCATAACCGACGATGCAGCAGATGTGGTGCAGCAGATAGCCTACCTGCCATACGGTGAGGATTGGATAGATGTACGCAGTAACGGCTACTTCGGCTCGCCATATAAATTCAATGGTAAGGAGAAAGACGACGAGACGGGCTACAGCTACTACGGAGCCCGCTACTACACCGATAGGCTAAGTATCTGGCTCTCGGTAGACCCGCTCGCCGACAAATACCCGCACCTATCGCCGTACACCTACTGTGCGAATAACCCCGTGATGCTCGTGGATCCGGATGGGATGCAAATAACTGATTATTTTAACCTATACGGAAAACATGTCAAGCATGTTAATGATGGCAGTAATGCAAAAAAGCAGGTAATTACGACATCTGTTAAAATAGCCGAAGTGGACAAGGCTATTGCAAAGGGGTATGTGATAAATGCTCCAACTCCTGAAGTAGGGGAACAAATGAAAAAGGTAAGAAAATTGACGGCAGACACTAAAGGAAATGAACACATGTTTGTATCAAATGGAGGAGACAAGTCGGATATATTTACAAGTAACAAACCAAAAGAACTGACCTATGAAACGGTAATGCAAGCCAGAAAGAATTTCAAGGAGAAATTCCCTGATAAACAAAGTGATTTGGAATTTCATGATCATGGTTATTTGATTGATGAAAACGGAGAAGGAATACATGGTGCTCCTACTCCATCTTCAACTGATATAGATGGTGCTACTGATAAAATAGAGGCTGTTACTGGTGATGACGGAACCGGAGCTAGCATAGGATTTTATAATAAAGACGGAGCTATAACTCCTAACTCTGGGATATCTTTTAGTAGATATCTGAAAGGATTAAAAAAAATAGAAAATTACAACAATCAACAAGAGTAGTTAGAATTATGAGAGAAAAGATGTTATTATGGTTTGCTTTGTGCTTTTTTTGTGCTACTCCAAGGGCTGAAGCCAAAGTAAACGAGGTTTATGGATATCTATATGAACAATATTTTGATATTAAAATCCCAAAGCCCCCCAAAAATTTTTGTAAGATACAACGCAATAATGGGAAGTTGTTATTTGTAAGAAAAGTGAACAGAAACATATTATACCATGCATGTTATTCGCTAAATTTTAGACCTGACTATGAAATAGAGTTGCCCGAAGGTGTTAAATATTATAATGGTGTTTTAGATCCATTTTTTATATATCCTGACAATCAGGCCATTATTGTTTCCCAACCGTTGTGGTGGGCGGTAAACATATCTCGTAACGATAAAGATGTAATAGAAAAAATCAATTTTACAGAGCTAAAAGACACAATCTTTTACGATATCAACGAGGGGAAAAGACTATTCTACAGTTTAGAGTTTTTTATCTGCGATGAATTCAATAGCTGTAATATTCACTTTAAAAGACTCAAACGTTTTTTGTCTCACGATACGAATTTCTCAATACCTATACATGGACGTAAGCATATAGTGATACAAAAAAACAATGTTCAAATACTGCTTTTTAACGTAAAAGAGGAAAATGTCGAGAAATGGATATCCTTATTGCTACAAATAAGAGTATATCCTAAAAATGCAGAAGAGGTCAAAAACGATGAGCGATTCAAAAGGTATAGATTCCTATTAGAGTAAGTTTTACCAAGCAAGTAACGAAAGCACTCATTTCATTTTGTTAAAAATTAAATCCGCTATCCGTTTAGTTAAAGTTTTTACTACCTTTGCCACATGCGTACAAAAAACGACACATACACACTACTTTTGCTTGGGTGGCTATCCGTTGACCCGCTGACGGATAACTATCCAAGTTTGAGCGGGTATAACTACTGTGCGAATAACCCCGTGATGCTCGTGGATCCGGATGGCAGGGAAATAGAACCATCAACATGGTGGACTAATGGGGTTGCAAAATGGAATAGACTAAACAATAAAGAAAAGGATATAATTCGATTTGATATGAGATTTTATAAAGCTAATAATATTAGAAAAAATGCTGAAGCTGCTTTTGCAATGACAGAAGCCATATTTTGGAAAACAAGGTAAAATGGATAAAAGCGATGCTTTTAGGCATGCTTTCTGGCAGACAATTAATGTGCAAGATGTTGGAGAAAGTTTTACAAGAAAATGCTCAGATGCTCATGAATACGGAACTCATACTGATGGGATAGCTACAGAAATTATTAAGAATCCTAATAATAAAAAAACTAGAGATTATGAGTAAGAAAAATATTTGTTTCTATTTGTTTTTGCTTGCTTTTGCTTGTTCTTGTTTGTTTTTGCATTCGTGTAAAAGTGAGAAAGTGTATAAGGAATATGTTATAAGTGATTTGAGTAGTTCAGTAAATGATACACTTCAGACAGATAATATAAGTAGAGTGGTAGGTGTTGAAATTCTTATTATAGGAGAACTAAATGGTGAAGCTATTTTAGAGTTTGAAAATGGATCTGGCAGACTTGGTAGAATGGTATTGAAAGGCAAGGTTAATCAAATATATGAAACAGAATGGTATAGTCCACAAATATGTTTTAATTATACCCCAATATCTATAGTTAAAGGTGATAGTTTAAAATTAAAGTATAGAATGTTTTAAATAAAGTTCTTGTGTGATCTACAAATCTGTCTAAAAAACTTTAGCGCATTAATAAAAATAAGTGCCGATATAGAGTTGAAAAGTGCTTGTATTGGCACTCTTTCTTTTATCAAACGTTAAATCTGTTATTGGAGAGAAAAGCATCGATAGGTGGTGACTTGTGTGCACCCGCTCGTCCGCCGCTCTGCTACCCTCTGTTTATCGGTTTTTTCGCGGATTGAAAGGGGACTAAGATGCTACTTACCCCAAAAAAAGTTACTAAACAATTAGCTCTTTTATTCTCGTATATTTTTTACTACCTTTGTGGCATGTATACCAAGGATATGCCATATACGTTACTTTATATATACTACTACACCGATAGGCTAAGTATCTGGCTCTCGGTAGACCCGCTCTCAGACAAATACCCGCACCTATCGCCGTACGCCTACTGTGCGGATAATCCGGTGAAATATATTGATCCAACAGGCGAATTTCCGATAGAAACGATTTGGGATATTGTAAATGTGCTTTATGATGTTGGTGCTGCCGTTGTTAATTACATAAAAGGCGACCACCAGGCGTCAAAAGCCATAGAAAAAAGTGTTAGTACTTCAAGAGCAGCAAGAAGAGAGGTTATGCGAAAAGAAGGCATACCAACAAGTCAACAAACTAGGTCACAATCAAAAAACTCTTCTGGAAGAGAATACAGTTACGATGTTCCCCAAAAAGGAGGAGGAATACAAAAAAATCAGTTCAACAACAAACAAAAGATAGAAGTCATCAAGAACAACCTCATTGGGAGGCAGGTGAAGTTAAAACTGATTATCGTGGAAATATACAGTTGAATAGGTATAACCGTCCTAAACTTACAAATTCTAAATCAAAAGTTAATTGTTAAAGGAACTAAAATATGGAAGAGAGTATAGAACAAAAAAAACGTCGTCTTTTTGGTAAGCAATATCTGGTAGAATATTTAGCTATCATAAAAAAAATAACAAAATATAAGAACGAAGATGATATAAAAATTATATCAATTCCAAAAACAGATATAGTGATAAATAAAAATGTATTATTAGAAAAGAATGCTGTTTTCAGAATTCCTTTTAATAATAAAACCGAATTAAAGCATATCGTAGTAGATATGTGTAAAAAAAATGAACCAGTTTATTTATATACTGATTTATCTAAAGATTGTGGATTAGTCTTTCTTAATTCCATTGATGAATTTAATTTTGAGTTTAACTTTGATGATGAGCCTAATGGATTAATTATTTTTATAGGGTTTGAAAGTAATTATAAAATTTTACTTGATTTCTATGAGGAAGATGGTGTAGAGTACATAGAAATAGAATCTTATCAATAAAAACAAAAGGAACGACTCCTAACCAAGTTTATAAAACTGCTGCCACATTAAAAAATGGAAAGGTATTAAAGGATGCTGGTAGTAAAGTAAATAATGGTTTTATAAAAGCAGTTACAGGTGGAGGAATAACACAAAAAAAAGCAGAAAATAAAATTGATTAAATAATGAAGAATTTATTATGTATAATGTTGTTTTTCTTGATTGTGGGGTGTAAGTCTCAAATCATAAATAGTAAAGATGTAGAAAAACTTATTGTTGAAGATATTAATACTGCACAGAAAATAGTTATAACAGATCACTCGCAAGTTACCCAATTGTTAGAAATAATCAATTCAAGTAGTCGAGAATTTTATATCTTTGTACCTGATTATAGAGTTATTATTTTATATGCTAATAATAAGAAAAAGGAATTATTGCTCAAAGATGTAATGCTTAAAATTGATGGTGTTTCATATAATGCAAGTAAAAAACTTAGTGAAATGATTAAAGTGTATTTTTTTATTTGAGTATGTATTGATGTTTAGTGGCTTGCGGAGGCGTGAGGAGTACTACCACACCGACCATCTCGGCAGTGCTACGCTCATAACCGACGATGCTGCAGATGTGGTGCAGCAGATAGCCTACCTGCCATACGGCGAAGATTGGGTAGATATACGCCATCATGGCTACTTCGGCTTGGCTTGCAGAATATGTGGCACCGTAGCGTTTGTTTAGATACGATTGTAATAATCAAATTTATACCTAATTTTGCCCGAAAAATAGAGGAAATACCGCTTAAAGTTATTTTGAACCATGAAAAAAACAATAATAATATTTTTGGTGTTATTACCTGTTTGTCTTTTAACGAGTTGTTGTCAATGCTCTAAAAATAAGTCTAATAGTATTTCGGGGATTGATGACGAATCGTTTGGTAGTTTTATCAGTAGATTTAGAGAAGACTCTATTTTTCAGAAATCAAGATTATATATATCAGATTCTTATGCCATAGTTGATAAAAATGAACTTGATTCTAACAAATGTAACGATAAAAAATTACTGTGGAGTGAATACGACGAAACTTGTTATGATATCGTCTTAATAGACAGAGACAATTGGAAATTTCTAAAATCAGAATTACTTCAGGAACGGAATGAAGAGTATTGGTTTGCTGTTTTTGATACGATAAGCGAAACGAAAATTAAATATGTTGCCGGTTGGAATAATGCATCGGAAGCGTGGTATGAGGTATTGTTTGAAAAAATAAACAACAAATGGTATTTGGTGCAATTCATTGATTACGACAATATACTGCAAAGATAGAGGACTACCTGTAAATTACAATATAAGAACACTTCAAGGAATATATTATAAAAGATGAGAAAAATTATAGCATACTCAACCATTTTGATACTATCTCTATCTTGTAAAAGCCAACAATTTAGTGTTGCTTATTTGTGCGGTACATTTGATGGAGTAGAAGGCGGGAAAAATCCATTATCTACTTACGTGTTGTTGGAATTGAATATGGATAATACTTGTTCGTTGAAAAAAACTTTTGATTTGTCAAAGATTGAATGTCGAGGCGAATGGGCTATGCTTAATGATGGTGTAATAGAGATAAGGTGTAATAATAATCCTATTTTGAGTGATATTGAAAAAGCATTGCAGGGAGGAAGTTATATTGAAGGAACTCTTAAAATAAAAGTTTTGGGTAAAAACAAATTAAAATTGGGTAATACCGTTTTGAAACGGAAGAAATAGGCAGCTAATACCACGCACTTTATTATTGTCCTTTGCTCTCAAAAGCTTTGTATGTCGCCGCTTTTGGTGGAATAGGGGGAACTTTATGACACATTTTTGGGGTTCGATGTATTGGATACAATTTTGATAGAAAAGAATATTAATAAGCTACCGATAGGCTCTGTTCTTAAAACGTTGGTTTTGAATAAGGATACGAAATAAATATCTTGCGTGGTACGGAGAAGACATTATCTTGAACCTAAAAATAACAAATGAAAATAATGATGAGAATAAAAATATCCGTACTTAGTATTTGTGTGTGTTTGTGTTTGTGTATTTATAATTGTTCATCACACAAAAATATTTTTGGAACGTATTATAAAAAATCTAAGCTGGAAAAATATACCTTGACACTAAAAGAGGATAGTGCTTTTTATGTAGAAATATCTTATAATGTAGAGTGGAATCCTAAACCTAACTGTAGCGGTAAATTTACAATTAATCGAGATACTATTATATTAAATTGTTACGAAGATAACGATCCTTTGCAAGTATTAACGCCTAATTATTGGAATGATAGATGTTTTCGTATGGTAATACTCAATCAGAAAATAAAATATAAGGACGTAATACTAAAACGCAAAAAAAGTACGCGTTTAGGTATCTGATAATCAATGATTCCTTTTGGTATATGCAAAACAAGACTTTCTCTTATTGTTATATGTTTGTTTTATTCTGTTGTAATCGGTGCATAGGATATAGATTCTATCGTTATTGGATATACGGATTTAACTAGTCTTGAACCCTCATTTTTATAACTTTGCCTATTGAATCTACATATGGATAAAATTTTAAAATTTATTGCTAACAAATCAGTCCAACGAATATTTTATTTTGGAATATTGTTGGTTTATAATCTTTTGATATTTCTCAATAGAGGTATAAAAGGAAATAGCTCGATTGGAATACCATTTGTTTGGGTTTGGGTAATACCGACTATTATATTAATCTATCAAACAATATTTAATAACAAAATTGGTTGGTGTACTTTCTTTTTCTTATACGTTTTTTATGTGATATGGACAATAAAATCAATTACAGAATGGATAATGTGGAAATGTGATACAGTGATTGAATGTTTATTGGAAAGTATTCCATTGTGGCTTATTTTATTTGCTTTTGGGTGGTTTCTTTATTTAACAAGTCCTTTTTCGAAGGTTACAAATAAACAAAAGGATACGAAACATAAAGGATAAATAAAATACAATCAGTATAAAAGAGGCTGTTACAAACGAGGTAACAGTCTCTTTTGTATGTCGTAAAAAAATATGTGGGGTTATCGCAATAGCTTTTGTCGCCCCAATAGGTACGACAGACGAGACCAATCTAAGAACTTAGCGATATAGATGCTTCCGACAATACTTATCGAGATGGTAAAAAGTGCATGCAATATCCCCGAGGGCTCAAATCTGAAAATAGGCAACAAGAACTTCGACATCATCGTAAATATCGGGTGAAAAATGTAGATAGGAAAGGTGTTGCGTCCTATATATGCTACTACCGCTTCGGCTCGTCCTCGTAGAAAAGAGAAGAAAAACGAAGAAAAACATAGGAACGACAATACGCATATCAGGGTCGATATTGCACCCCAATCGTGAAAAGCGGTTTGAGTAATCAATAAGCCAAAAGGAATTATCGGCCAGAAACTTTTTTTGTATATCCGCGAGAAATCACCGACATACAGCCTGATACCTACTCCGATAAAATAGTACGCAGCCATCTTGATATTTAAGAATGGTGTCCATAGAGAGACAGCGATAAGTACAGAAGCAAAAAGCGAATATTTCGCCGTAATATTGATTTTAGGTAAGATGTGAAACGTAACATAATATATTACACCACAGACAATCATCACGTGGAAAAACCAATACGGACCTATCGATTTAACCAAAAGAATATCTGAGATAGTGGCTATATCGAAGACTTTTATACCGTCGCGCACAGGCAAGTATAACGACAAAACAGCGTATCCGACTACAAAAATGGTATAAGGCAAAGCTATCTGCCAGATGTAAATGATGAAATCTTTGACCGATTTGTCGATATTGACCAGAAAGCCTGTAATCACCAAGAAAGTCGGCATCATAAAAGACAGTATGGCACTCTTCGTCGATGGATATATATCGCCAAAATTTACTATATGGATAAGTATGACTAAGCACATTAAAATAGCTCTGAAAAAATCGAGGTCTTTATGGTACTTCATCGTTTGGAAACAAGTTAAGTCTATGTTTTCTAAAAATTTCGGGCAAAATTAGTAATAAATTACGATACGGGCAATCTGTTCGGATGTAGTGGGAGAGGGATTGTGAAAAAAAAGTACGGTCTTTTTCCCCGAAAAGTATAGTCTTTTTTCCAAAAAAGTACGGTCTTTTTCCCCAAAAAGTATAGTCTTTTTCATAGAAAAGTATAGTCTTTTTCACCGAAAAGAGCATAAAGAAAAGGACGAAGTACCATCAAGGCACTCCGTCCATCTTCTATAATACCCCTTGCGGGAGGTTATCTGACAATAAGTTTCATCGCTTTACCGTCGATTTTCACGATATAAGTACCTTGACTATAACCTGTAATATTTACCATTTCGCCCGAGCGATAACCGATATTGGAGTAAACCTTCTTGCCCGAAAGAGTAAATATCTCGAGCGTACCGCTGCGATTGACACTAAACGATTCGGTAGCCGGATTCGGAGAGATATCGATTCTCTCAGCATCTACTACATAGGCGTCGGTGGTGGTATTTTCGAACTTCAACCACAGAACGATAAATTCGCTCTCACCTTTGATAGTACGACGCAGTACGATATTGCTCTTGCCTGCCTTATGAGCGGTAATCTTGAGCCTTATGCCGACCACAGAGATATCTGCAAGGGTATTGTCTGCCTCGTCGGTGATAGCATACTCGATACTTGCTCCCTTCGTGTCGACGGCGGGCAGTAGGGTATTCAGATTTACCATCTTTGTTTTGCCCACTTCGGCAGATACGGTATCGGCAAACGTTGTTAACGGTCGGTCGCCGCCGAAGTCGTCCATACAGAAGTAGGTGGGTATGGTAGTACCATATTGGTTGTGGCGAGTGCCGTCCATAGTAAAGGTAACATTTTTTACTACACCCAAGCTGCGGAGGTCGAGCCACTGCCACGACTCTATAAGATAGTGGTCGGCGGGGTTCGACGAACGATAGTCGGCGAGATAGAAACTTACCGATTTGCCGTTGTCTGCCTTAGCCGTCAGTTTGACCCAGTCGCCGGTAGTGAATGGCGTATGTTTATCTTGTTTACCCTTGCTGTCTGTACCCGTACCGTGTAAGGATACATATTTTACCCAAGCATTGTTTGTAACATAACAACCTCTGATGCTATCGCCTTGAGGCTTGTGTGTAGGTACTACCATAGTGTGTCCCATCGCGTGCGACGGATATACTACGGCATAGTTCGACGAACCGTTTACACCGTGTCCTACAACGGAGTTGAACTGGTCGGTGATAAATTGGTCCGGATCGAACGACGTGCTTGTCTTATTCGAATAACCGAAGAGTCCCCAAGTCTTAGAATATGGTATCATCGAATTGGCGAATGAGTACGAACCGCTATAGAAGGTATTTTTATAGTTAGGTACGGTATCGCCCCACCAGTAGCTTTCGGCAGGCAGATAGAGGTCGTCGAAAGTAGCGACCTTAGCCGTTCCACGCACGGTAACCACAATCTTGGCTTTGTGAGTATTGCCCCAAGCGTCTGTAACTGTAAGAGTGAAGACATCGGTCTTTTGTGCCGTCAGATTGAGTTTGTCGGTGCTGCTCAGAGTATCTCTATGGGCGTTGGTCCACGAATATGTATATGGCACTACACCTCCGTTGATATTGGCTCCGAGTATAATAGACATATTCTCGTTTACGATAGTGTCTGCGGGCAGTGTAAATGTGAGCGGTTGCGGAGCTCCGCTGAAATTGTCGATCATAATATTGCCCGTACCTTGCAGCACGACAGTAGTAATCTTACCGAATGCTTTGAGGTCGATAAATACCCATTTACCTGCGGTAGCCGACAATGTACGCGAACCTACTTTTACGGTTCCTTTATAGGCATTGAGGCTTACGGCGGTATCCGATTTGAAATAGAAACCTGTGAGCGTCAGCCCTTCTGTGCTGTTGTTTATCGTTACCGAGACGCTATCGCGTACGAGCTTGGCGGCTTTGTGGTTGTTGCTACCTTGTCCGTCGGTGATGGGTTTCACCTCGAAGCCCGAGAAGAGTGCCGTACCGTCGACGAAATCGCCTGTGGCAACCGTTACGTTTTCGAAAGTAGATACTTCGGTCGGAGCATTTGGAGTAGAGAACGCACTTATTACTATTACCCCGCTAAGACTGCCGTAAGTGGTTTTAATTACAAAGTATGCTTTGTATTCCGATGAGCTATTGAGATTTCCGATAGTTATCTCTTTTTCTACACTTTTAGTTATGTCGATACTATCGGCGGCAATCACTTGGGCTACCGACGGAGCTGCTTCCGACGATAGTTTTGCTAAGAAAAATACCTTACCGTTTACCAGAGTCTTGATTTTTGCCTTAGCACTATTAGCCTTTATATCGGTAATATACGGGTAGCCGGCAGCAAAATCGGGTGTAGGCAGTACAAACTCGTAGGCACCTATCGTCGGAGTCGACGCATTACGTGCTTTGCCGTCTATATCGGTAGTAACGTATCCGATAGGCGAGGCGGCAGCCAGACTGCCCAAATCGCTCAGGTCGAGCGACGACGACGGGTCTACAAACTGTGCCTGCTCTACGATAGAGTTTTGGTCGCCGCTGACTGTGTTCCAACCTGCAAAGTTATATTCGGTACTTCCGATTCCGGCAATAGTATCCGAAGGAGTATAGTAGCCGTTGTTTTTGAACGTAATTCCTGCCAGATAGCCATTGTTGTTTAGGTTATATACCTCACCTTTGGGAGCACTGTTCTGCAATAGATTGTTGGCGACCAGTACACCTTCGGTAAGATGGCTTTTATTGCCTGCAAAATGAATATTGCCGTGTGCAATATTGTTGCCGTGAATAATATTTACAGAGTTGTACACTATATCGACATTCTTCAGAGGGTCGACACACTGTATGCCATACGAAGCTTCTGTACCACCCACACTGTCGATTATTATTTGGTTGTTGTATATCTTGTTTCTTCCGGGCACATCTTCATTCGTGTAATAATGACGCAGATACAAAGGATAAGCCTTCTTTCCTACAGTGCTATTGACAGATATTCTATTACCTCGTATAATGGTATTACCCATCATTACGGCATCTATTCCCTTAATCTCATAGAATGCTGGCATGCCGGTCATTACTATTGTATTGTTTTCTATTATACCACCGTCTTCTTTGGTAAGGTAGATACACATCCTGCTCTGGTTGACGAAGGTATTACCCACTATACGAGCCCCCTTTTGTTTGGGCAATCTTACGTAAGATGCACCATAAATATATGTACCTATACCTCCTCCGTCGAGCGTACTATTCTCTAAGGTGAAATAGTCGGAATTTCTATAAAGAGAGTCTTTTGCCTCAATTCTGATAAGACTTATGTCGTTGGCAGACTGAGGACCTGTCGCACGCGGAGCTTCTATACGACAGTTGCGTACGGTTACGTGGTTACTTATGTTGTTTACCAATATATTTGCCGGATAACCGAGTTTACCTGCCTTGACTGTAATATTTTCTATTGTAATATAGTCGGCACCGTTGATGGAGAATATGCCGAGGTCTTTGCCTTGAAATTTAGGCAGAGCGTATTTGTCATATTGTATCGTTACATCTTGCGGGTTGCCGCTTTCCGACTTTATGGTAATAGTGTTTTCGGGCGAAGCTCCCGGTATGTGCGGTATTACAACTGTCTGGTCGTATATGCCGTTTACGATTTTAAATACCACTTTGCCGTCGATACCGCCTTTCATAGCATCGATAGCAGCTTTGATAGTCGGATAGTCTGACGAAGCGTCGCCGACAGTGTATGTACCGCTGAAGCCTCCTACTATATTACGCGAAGCGGTAGCGGTAGTACTTGGAGTAATCCATTGCGTACCTGTCTTTACGGAGTCGAGTTTTGCAGTTACTGCGTTACCTACCGTTGCCGACGGCGATGCGTCGTACACGAGCCAGAACTTATATACACCCTCTTTGACGATAGCCGTAGAGCCGTTGATACGAAGTATGGCAGTGTCATTGTGGGCATACTCGTCGTGTGCGACGAAACGGTCGTTAATCCCCGTCGTGTAGAGTCTTACTTTCGATATATCGGCTCCGATATTTGTGCTACCGACAGCCGAGAAGTCGAACGAAGATATATTGAGCGTATCGCGTTCGCCTTCGACCGATACGTCTATCTTCAACATTTGTTCTTGTGCTCCTTTCAATAAGTTGCTACCCTGTACAGCCGTAGCCGTGATATTGCTTATTGCCAACGGACGCGGCACAATTGAATATACCTCTATCTCCCAACCTTTGTTGGACGTACCTTTGGGGTCTTTGAATTCTATCGTAAGCGAACCGTCGGTAGCGGTAGATACGATAGGCTTAGGTAATTTATCTCCTTCCAGTGTTGTGCCGGAATATTCTGCTATCTCTTCGCCTGTCTGTCCGCCATTGCGTACTTTGAAATAATCGTTGTACTTAGTATTGATGTAATTAAATACGATTTTGATAACCTCGCCTGCCCGCGGCTTGAATGTAACAGCTCCCGAGGCGGTAGGGTTGTAGTTTGCATTAGGACCGCCATTGTCGTAGAACATTAATTTGCCGTTGACATTTACCATATCGTCGCCTCGGAAGAGATAAACGTTTTTCACCTCGCGCCGACCGGCAGGGTCGCCGTTGGCAACGGTATGGGCAGTGCCGCCTACGTTGACTTCCGAAACGAGAGCATCCATAGAACTACCAGATGTAGCCGCGCTGTCGATGTCGTAAGTAACCCAGAAATAGTTGTTGCCCGCACTCAAAGTAAATGGATGTGCAAGGGCGATAACGGCATTAGCCGACAACGGAGCTTGCAGCGTACCTACCAACGAATCGGTAGCAAAACCGGTTCCGTCGCTGTGGTATAACGATACTTTTTTTACTTTCGACTCGCAGCCCTTAAGACCTACATTGACCGAGTTTAAAGAGAGAGGTAACAGTTCGCCCGAAGTAACTACGTTGAGACCGATTATTTCGGCTTTCGTAGTACCTGGCGTAACGAACGAAGTATCTTTCTGCACCACATCGACCCGAGAGAAAGTCATCGGTACCGACTGATGCAGGCTTACGATAGCTTTCCAACCTTTAGCTGTATAGCTAGAAATATTAGTATTGGGGTTGAATACTATAGTCAGAGCTCCGTCGGCAGAATTAGAGCGGACTGTCGTGCCGGGACCTGTATTCTTATTTGAAGGCTGGGCTTCCCACAGCAGAGTGCCACTTGTGCCTACACCGCTGTATATCTCGAACTTCGCTTTTGTACCCCAACTATTGCTGCTCATATAAATAGCGAACTCGGAGAAATCTATCTGTACCTTACTATTGGGTATACCAGGTAGGAAGGTAATGACTTGGTTGCTCATTCCTTCCTCATAGTTGTTGTTGTATGTGGTTTTTTTGTTGATAAACTGCCAATCTCCGTATATGGTCTTGCTGAATGTACCGACAGCGGATACGTACGTGTTGTTTACGGTGAGGCTTCCCGTTGGGTGCGGTGCTGTGGTAGTATGTGTGGTGCCGCCTACTACTACCGACGTACAACCGGCGTCGATGGAAGCTCCTTGTGCGGCATCTGTTTTAATATCGTATTTTAATAGAAAATAGTTGTTGCCCTCCAGTAACGTCTGCGGAGTAGCGAGTGTTATATCGAAGTTGTCGGCAGCGACGTTTACCTCGCCTACCTTATGAGCTACACCTGTGGTATCATTGCCAAGATAGTAGAGGTATGCCTTTTCGATGTTGGCAAATGTACCGTTTGTATTGAAATTGAGTTTCGATACCGATAGCGGATTGTCGTTGTCGGAAGTAGCGATATTAATAGATAATACGGGCTGTTTTTTGTCACCGGCTGCTACTTCGGCAGGTGTCTGCTTCAACGTAACGTTGTCTAAAGTCATATTCTGTAGCGTATACTCTTCGACTACGGCTGCGAATCCCGGTTTCGTAAGTCCGGTAGTACTTTTTAAATATACGGTCAGAGCTCCATCTGCTGCAGAAGATTTCAGAGTGAGAGGTGTAGGATTTTTCAGCAATGTAGCGATAATACTATCGTTGGCGATGTTTTTACCGTTATAAACTTTTAGAATATCGTTATATCCTGTATTGGAGGTATTGAATAACTGTAGCGAAGAGAAAGTAACTTTTATCTTCTTGCCTGCATTGGTAGGCGCGAACGTAACACGTCCTTCGAAATTTTGAGAAATATTGCCCGATGCTCCACCGTCGTCGTAGAAATTGACGGGCGTAGAGCCAATAAGATATATCGCAGGAGTAGACGACATAAGTACGTCGCCTGTAGGTATTTGCGGGGTTATGGTCGGTGTTATGAGTTTTACCGTCGCTTTCCAACCGCTGCCCGTACCATTGACGTTACTGAAGAATACCGTAACCGACCCATCGGCTGCCGAAGAGGTAAAGACGGTATTGCCCATATTCATTGCATAAGTAGCGTCGCCGCCGGAAGGCAACGAATACTCTATATTGCCAAACCCGTCGTCTTCGGAATCGAGACTTTTAGCTCCATTCCAGAGTACTATTTTACTGCCTCCTTGCAGGTCGATGGTATCAAATACGATTTGAATCATCTTCCCTATGGGAGGAATAAAAGTAATACCCGTTACTTGTTGTGCTGTCGGTATCGGACCGACATCTCCGCCTGCGTCGTAAAAGAGCAGGTCGCTTGTTACGGCTTGTGTATGTTCTTGTCCGTCTGTACCCGGCATATTTACGCTCTGCTGGGCAAAAAGACCGACCGAAAACAGACACATTACAAGCAAAATAATGTTCAATTTTTTCATCTATATTACTATTTTTAAATTAATAAATCGACATATTCGACCAATAGCAACATAGCAAGACAAGGTTATAACGCCCCAATCAAAAACGGGATACAACTGTTTCAAAAATACTGCCTGTATAGGTATAAAGTGAAACATTTCTGTCCTTAGCTCTTAACCCCGAAAGCTATGTACTATAGCAATCTCTACGGCAGGTTTTCTGACTCGTTTCGCAGTCTATAAGAGCCTTCCCGAAAAAAATCCAGTGGCAAAAGCGGTATATATAGACCGATTTTATTGAAACTTACAGCAGCGGGTACTGTTTGGGATTTACACCCAATTCCCTCTCTAACACACAATTAGTAGCAGTGTGTTATCACCGTAAAAATCGGCTGCAAAGGTAATAAAATTTTATAAACTACATATCAATAAAAAATCGTCTTCCCCGAAACAACGAGTTTCGTTGTACGAAAAAACAAATCATCTTCATCCGTAGATACGCTTACTACAAATGAAGATGACTCTAAAAAAGGAGTTTTTCTCTGCTTTCGTGCTCGCTTGCCTCTATTCGTTCTTGTCGGGCGAGGCAGTACGTTTTTTTATTCTCAGTACCACAACACGCTGATTGAAACGACGGTAAAAGTACTTCAACTTATACAGCATTCGGAATATAAACGGATAACGTCCGTTTTCGTAATCGCTCATATAATACTCGGTCTTCAGATGTATTTTCGGGTTCCATTTCTCCATATCTTTCGTATCGAGCAGCGACCATCGAAACTCCACGTCGTCTACCTTTCTGAGCGAGTCGTGATCTTTGGCGTGTCCGACCAGCGAGAAGGCAAGCATATCGAAAACGACCGTTGCATTATCGAACTGTCGGCACAGTTCTTCGAAAAACGATTTCACCTCGTCGGGAGCGAAATACATCAATACCCCTTCTATGATTATCAAGACAGGCTTTTGGTGTGCTTTGACGCTCTCTATCCAGCCGTAATCGAACATAGAACTTTCGATATACGTATTGCGGTCGGTCTCTTTGAGGAACTTCCGCCTAAGCTCTATCGACTGCGGTAGGTCGAGGTCGTACCAATGAGTTACGGCGGGACATCCCAGCCGTTCGTAGCGGGCGTCGATGCCTGCTCCGAGCTGTACGACCACAGCGTCGGGGTGTCTGTTTATAAACGTCTTGGTTGCCCTGTCGATGAGGTTTGCTCGGATACAGCAACCTGCCTGCGAAAATTTTGCATTCTTGAACTTGGTAAAGTCATAATCTATGTGTCGCAATATCTCTACTGCCTTCTCATCGTGTAGCAGTGCGTCGCGGCGACCTGTTTCCATTGCTTTTGCCCAAAGAGTTATCAACATCGTTTCGGGCACTTCGGTAAGATGGTTCTCTATTTTTTTATCCATATTATTACTGAAAATTTAAATATTAGTTTTTATTTCAAATACAATACATTATTTCTGTATCAATTCATCGTGGTTTTTACAACTTTGGTATTCGGTCTGCAGCGTTACGTGATTTATGCCGAAATCGTCTTTCAACATCTTCTCTATACGCTCTCTGACCTCCTGCACGGCTGCGATGGGGAGATTTTCACGCATATTAATATGAGCCTCGAGGTGTACGTTTTCGTCGTCGAGTTTCCAGACGTGCAAATGGTGCATATTCTCCACTTCGGCAAACTCTTCGGTCTTCTTCCGCAGTGCTTTCAGATCGATTCCGTCGGGCGTAGCCTGCATCAGTATATCTGCCGTCTGACGAACAATACCCCACGTGTGATAGATGATATATACGCCCACCAATACGGTAACGAGAGGGTCGAGCCAATAGAGCTCCCACAGCCAAATGGCTATACCGCCCGCTATGACGGCTACCGACGAGAGAGTATCGCCAAGCAGGTGCATATAGGCTGCACGCACGTTGAGGTTGTGCGACTTGTCTTTGTGCAGAATGACAACCGAAATGAGGTTTGCCAACAGCCCGAATACAGCGACTATAAGCATTACATTGCCCTTGATGGGTTCGGGGTTTACAAATCGTTGGTAAGCCTCGAAGAATAGGTATATACAGATAGCTATCAATACTACGGCATTGAAAAGAGCTGCCAGTATCTCCGTACGTTTGTAGCCGAACGTTTTCTTTTCGTCGGGCTGCCGTTGGGCACGTTTACCGGCAAGGAATGCTATGAAGATAGCCGACGAATCGCCCATATTGTGGACAGCGTCGGAGATAAGCGACAGACTGTTGGAGGCGATACCGCCTATGAACTGAACGATAGTTATCGAAAAATTAAGAAGGGTCGCCCAAAGCAACTTGGCTCCCTTCATATCATCGGCATGATGATGGTGGTGGTGATGACCGTGACAGTCGTGATGCGTATGGTCGCAATGCTCGTCGTGTGTGTGCATATTGTAATTGTATTTTAATTAGGTTAGAAATAATTTTAAAGAGTACTCACTGAAATTTTTTCAAGCAAAATTATATATAAATTTTGATTTTTGCAATTAGGTAGAAGCAATCGTTAGTTTGCACTGCTCGAATCTCCTAAAAACTGTACTTCGCCTTTATCCATACTTCGGAGTTGTTTCGGTAGGTGCCGAAGATGCCTTTGTCGCCACCGAACCAGTCGAAGCCCGCCAGCAGATGTATCTGGTCGCTCAGCGCATAGTCGGCGGCAAAACGGCTGAACCAGCCTTTGTTGTCGATGTCGAAATAGGTGAAGTCGGAGAGCTGCAGCGTGCTGTTGAACAGCTTCTTCGATACGTTGAGAGTCGCCAGCGTGCCGTTGGGCTGCTGTGAGATAATGTCTTCGTACCCGAAGATATGCTCCGAAGAGCACTGTATCGACAACGTCCACTCGTGCGGAGCATACCAATCGACGCCCACCAGCCAGTTGAGCGAGTTGAAGCCTCGTTGCGGAACACCGGCTGCCTCCATCGTGTAGCTGAAATGCTTGTCGATATTGTACGCCGCCTCGCCCCGCAGCACGAACTGCCCGAGCGGCTTCGACACATCGCCGCCGACAAAACCCATACGGTAGTATTGCGGCGAGACGGTGATTTCGGTCATTGAGGGTTTATATTGCAATACAGGCATCTTATTCCACGTATACAGCCCTGCCAGAGCGAAGTCGATTCCCGGCAGAGTGAAACTCAAACGACCGCCGTATTCGAAGTTCGAGAGGCGGAATGCAGGACGACTGCCCTTGTCGTCCCACACGACCGGCAGCGGTGAGTCTGTCGGCAACACACTCCACGGATTGGAGGCGTCTACAGGCAACACATATCCCTCGAAGGTGGGCACGGCTACGGCTTCGAGCTTTATCTTGTCGTTGAAGACGAAGAATCGCAAGGCATTGACAGGCATACGGATGTCGTCGTAGTCTTGTGCCAGAAACTCGGTCATATCCATCGGCGAGACGAGGTCGGTGATACGTACGCCATCGGCTGCTCCCCAGATGACGAGTTGCCGTCCGGCACGCAGTCCCCAGTGGTCGCCGCGGTGGTCGAGGTACGCCTCACGCAGTTCGAAGCCGGTACGGGCTTTCAGCAGAGCATTGTACGTTGCATTGAACGAGACGAATAGCGACGACCGCCCGAAGTCGCGTCCTATCTCGCCGCGTACACGAGTGCGTGAGCTCATCAGGTTGTTAGGTTCGTCGGTACGCATAGCGTGATACGTATCCACAAAACCTTTGATACGCCAGATACTTTCTTCGTCGGTCTGTGCGTGTGTCGATATTGCCGCATATAATAGGGCAAACAGAAGGATGATTGTATGATGTTTCATTTTGGTTGGGTATATAGTTTATCGTTATTCCAATGAATCGGATTATTAATAATGTAGTGTTGTATATTCGCAAACGATTTTTTATTGCGGATGATATGCTCGTAATAGTTTGGTTGCCACGCAAAAAGCGGGTTGTTTTTTCGGGCTTCAAATGTTGTGCGCCCTTTGAACCAGCGGACAATACGTGACAGATTGTTGTTTAACAAAGGGTTTTTGTTCCCTGCAAAGCCACCCGGTTGGGTCTGGTTTGGCATTTTCTGCGTCGTCGATGGTAGAGACGCAATTAATTGCGTCTCTACGACCAATTGCGTCCCCCCAGCGGTTTGCACGACAT
>ERZ773022.1095-NODE-1095-length-19341-cov-3.949808_pt1 | contig 19341 bp, 22 predicted proteins | sample MGYA00580839_ERZ773022 | MGnify/ENA primary metagenome ERZ773022 (study PRJEB29015, sample SAMEA2738020) | human oral metagenome | biome: human oral; feature: human-associated habitat; material: dental | place: China | collected 2044 ... | reverse complement strand
ATGTATTATTTTTTATGGGGAAATATTATTGATGATAAAGCAAAAAAATAATTAAAATATTAAATCTAAGAGAACTCAAAAAGTTCTCTTTTTTTATTTATAAAATTGGGGGTGAAGTAGCATTGAAATTAAATGCAAGGCAAAAGGCTTTTTGTGAGTTTTATGTAGCATCTGGAAATGCTACTGAAGCTGCCATAAAAGCTGGATATAAAGAAAAGAATGCTAGGTTTATTGGAAGTGAAAACTTAACAAAAGCCAACATAAAGAAATATATTGAAGAATTACAAGAAAAAGCAAAAGGTAATAGAATTATGACAGCTATAGAAAGAAGAGAATTCTTAACGTCAATGATAAAAGATGGAGCTGTTAAAGATACCGATAGATTGAAAGCGTTAGATATTCTAAATAAAATGGATGGAGAGTATACTCAAAAGGTTGAGGTAAATGGAAATATAAACTCCAACCCATTTAATGGACTTACTACAGATGAATTAAAAGAAATAATAAAAAATTAAAGACACTCATTATAAAGTGTCTTTAATACAAACTTTTTTGAAGTTTATTCCTAATGGACTTAAAACATATGTATGTGGTTGCATAGAGAAATCACTTTCTTTTTTTAAGTCAGATATAATTTGACTATTTATAATAAAGTCTTTTTGTGAAAATTCATTTAATTGAAGATACTGGATCAAATCTAATATACCTAACCTATGTAAATTGGTAATAGCGATTGAGTTTTTTTCAAAATCTAAAAAATCAGGCATTATGCAAAAAGTTCTTTGAAAGATAGTTTGATTTTTTTTTAGGTCATAGCTTTGGATACAATTTTGAATCGCAGATAAAAATTTAGCGTCATAAGAACTTAATTGTTTAATAATTTCAACAAATGAATGTTGAACTATGCCATTATAAGTAGAATCCATTGAAGCAGCTATAAGATTAGAGAACATTTCTCTTATTTCCTCTTCTTCAATATAAAATTTAGAAGCTTCTAAGGTTGGGCCTAGTATACTCATTTTAGGTTCTTGGAGATTTTTGTCAGGAATTTTAGAAATTTTTTCAGCTATTGAAGGAATAAATTTTTCTTCCATAATCAATCTCCTTTTCTCAGACCATGAATGGATACAATGACCAATTGCACCATTCCATAAGTCAACTAAACTATTAACAATACCAACTGAAGCTGCTTTTACAGTTAATGTTGTTGCACCTGAGATAAGTATAGTTGTAATTGTTTGTTGATCTAACATATTATCACCTCAAAATTTTTTAAATAATATACATTGTATCAAAGGAGAATGAAAATGTTAAGAATAATTTTAATTAGTATCATAACATCATATTTGGTAGTAAAAATATGTGATTTTTTTAGTAAAAAATAAGGAGAATATATAATGACTTATGATAAAGAATTGATAAAACTAGAAGCAAAAAAAGAATTAGCTAGGAGAGATTTTTGGTATTATTGTAAATTGCTAGGTAAAAAAGATTTTTACAATGATAAAAAAGAATATTTAAAAGATTTATGTAATCAGTTACAAAGTTTTATTGATTCTAATAAAAAGATATTAGTTATTAATATGCCACCAAGATTTGGTAAATCTTATACAGCGACTTTATTTGTTCAGTGGCTACTAGGAAGAAATAATAAATTAAAAATTATGACAGGCTCATATAATGAAACTCTTTCTTCTACATTTGCTAAGCAAGTAAGAGATATGATAGCAACAGAGCAGACACAAGGAGTAACAGTTTATAGAAATATATTCCCAGATACTAAAATAAAGTATGGAGAAGCATCAATGAATAAGTGGGCTTTGGAAGGGAGTCAAGTCGCAAACTATTTAGCAACATCTCCAACAGGAACTGCAACAGGATTTGGAGCAGATTTAATAGTTATAGATGACTTAATAAAAAACTCTGAGGAAGCATATAACTCTAATGTCCTTGAAAAGCATATAGATTGGTTTACTAATACTATGTTATCAAGAACAGAAAAAGGTTTTAAATTAATAATTATAATGACCAGGTGGGCAAGTAATGACCTAGCTGGTTTTATTTTATCTAATTATGATGATGTGGTTCATATAAATTATAAAGCTATCAATGATGATGGAACACCTTTAGATGAAGGGACATTATCATTAGAGGATTTTGAGTTTAAAACTAAGAATATGGCAAAAGAAATTGTATATGCTAACTATCAACAAGAGCCAATAGACATTAAGGGGAGATTATATAGTAGTATAAAAACATATAATCAGTTGCCTATGGATTCAAATAACAATTTATTATTTACAGCATATAAAAATTATACAGATACAGCTGATACTGGAGAAGATTATTTGTGTTCTATTTGTTATGGAGTATATAACAAAGAAGCATATATTTTAGATGTTTTATATACAAAAGAGCCTATGGAGATAACAGAACCAGCAACAGCTAAAATATTAATTGAGAATAATATAAAAGAAGCTGATATAGAATCAAACAATGGTGGTAGAGGTTTTGCAAGAGCAGTAGATAAACATTTATTAGAAAAATATAATAGTAATCGTTGTAAAGTTAGATGGTTTCATCAAACTCAAAATAAAAGAGCTAGAATACTATCTAATGCAACTTGGGTTATGGAACATGTTTATTTCCCAGTTAATTGGGCTGATAAGTGGCCTGAATTTTATAAAGCTATAACTACTTATCAGAAGGAAGGAAAAAACAAACATGATGATGCTCCTGATGTCCTTACAGGGATAGCTGAGAAATGTAATAAAATATCAGGATTATCTTTTGAATAGGAGTTAATAATGTGGGAATGGATAAAAAAACTATTTAAAAAGCCAAAGGTGGAAAATATGGAGATTAAAAAACTTGAATATTTAATAAGTCAATGGCTTTCTTCAAAAACTAGAGTGGACCAGGTGAATGGAGAAAGATATTATAAAGGTAGCCATGATATATTAAGTAAAAAAAGAAAAGCAATAGTTGAAGGTGGTAGATTAGAAGAAATAAATAATTTAGTCAATTCTAAACTTGTTGATAACCAATATTCAAAAATGGTTGACCAGAAAATTAATTATTTTTTAGCTAAGAAACCAACTTTTATTTGTAAAAATGAAAATGTTTTAAAATTATTTGGTAATAAGTTTCTAAAGATTTTAAGAAATTTAGGAGAAGATAGCTTAAATGGTGGAATAGGTTGGATATACCCATATTTTAACCAAAAAGGTGAATTACAATTTAGAAAATTTGAACCTTCTGAAATATTACCAATATGGACAGATAACAATAAAGATGAATTAGAATTAGTTATTAGATTATATGAGGTCTTAGAGTTTCAACATAATAGTTTAGTTCCAGTTAGAAAAGTAGAAGTTTACTCAGGAAATGGAGTAGACTTTTTTATTTGGAATGATAGTTTGAAACCCTTAGGACATTCAGACTATATAGCTATAGGAGAAGAAACATATAACTGGGGAAAAGTTCCATTAATTCCTTTTAGAAGTAATAACTTAGAGCAACCTTTGATATGCAGAGTTAAATGCTTACAAGATGCCTTGAATGAAATAATTTCTAAATTTCAAGATAATATGATGGAAGATGCTGGAAGTACAATTTTAATTTTAACTAACTATGATGGAGAGAATTTAGGAGAGTTTAGAAGAAACTTAGCAACATATAGAGCAGTAAAAGTTACTAATACTGATGGTGGAAAAGGCGGACTTGAAGCTTTACAAATAGAAGTTAACTCTGAAAATTATGCTTTAATAATCAAATTACTCAAAAAAGCAATAATAGAAAATGCAAGAGGTTTTGATGCTAAAGATGAGAGACTTGGAGCTAATCCTAATGAGATGAATATTCAATCTATGTATTCTGATATAGATTTAGATGCTAATCAAATGGAAGTAGAATTTCAAGCATCTTTTGAAGAGTTAATGTGGTTTATAAACAAAGCTTTAAATATAAATGAAACTCTTGAGATAGTATTTAATAGAGATGTTTTAGTAAATGAATCTGAAACAATTAATAATTGTAAGTCTAGTGTTGGTATCATATCTCAAAAAACTATAATAACTCAACATCCTTGGGTTAACAATGTTGATGAAGAAATAAAACAACTTGAAAAAGAAAACAAAGAATTAGATCCTTATCCAGGAGATTTTGGAACTAAAAAAGTTCCTGATTTAAATGAGTAATTACTGGACTAAGAGATTTGAAGAAGAAGAAAAACAAAGAAATATATCAAATAAAGCTTATGCTAAAGAAATTGAGAAACAATACAAAATAGCAGAAAATAAAATAAAAAGTGATATTGAAAAATGGTACATTAGAATAGCTGATAATAATCAAATATCATTAGCTGATGCTAAAAAATTACTAACTAAAGATGAATTAAAAGAGTTTAAATGGACGTTAGCAGAATATACTCAAAAAGCTAAGAGTGGAGCTTGGAAGAAAGAACTTGAAAATGCTTCAGCTAGGATACATATTCAAAGATTAGAAGCTTTACAACTTCAAGTTCAAAATAGCATTGAAACTTTAAGAAATAAAGAAAATGAGATGCTGGAAGATTATTTAATAAAGAATTATGAAGATACTTATTATCATTCATTGTATGAAATTTCAAAAGGATTGAATCTTAAAACAAGTTTTGCTACTTTAGATAAAAATAAGATTAATCAAGTCATAGGAAAGCCTTGGTTAAAAGATGGAAAAACTTTTTCAGATAGGATTTGGCAAGACAAGGAACAATTAATAAATACATTGAGAACTAAAATTACTCAATCTTTTATAACTGGCAGTACATTAGATGAAGCTGTTGAAGATATATCTAAATTTGTTTCTGATAAGATAAAAAATAAAGAGTATGTTGCTAGAAGACTACTAGAAACAGAATCAGCTGCTTATGCTTCAAAAGCACAGATAGAAGCTTTCAAAAGTATAGATGTTGATAAATATGAGATAGTTGCAACATTAGACCTTCATACTTCTGAAATTTGTCAAGAAATGGATGGGAAAGTTTTTAAATTATCTGACCAGGAAATAGGAGTAACAGTGCCCCCTTTTCATTCACATTGTTATGATAAAACTACAGAAATTTATACTAATGAGGGTTGGAAATTATTTAAAGACTTAAAAGAAAATGAATTAGTTTATACAATTAATCCTGAAAATTTAGAACCTGAATGGCAAAAACCAATAAATTATATTTCTTATAAATACCAAGGAAATATGATTAGTTTTAAAAATTCAAGATTTGATTTAGTAGTTACACCAAATCATAGCATTCTAGTTCAAAATACTGACAATTCTGTAAAAGATAAATCTTGGAAGTTAAAAGAAGCATCAAAGGTTGGTAGAAAAAGCAAACATAGAATGTTCTCAGGACTTAACTGGAATGGAATTAAAAAGGAATATGAAACACTAGCAGGAAAAAAAGTAGATATTAATACTTATTTAAAATTTATGGCTTATTGGTTATCAGATGGAAGTTGTACATTTAATAGAAATAGTTTTAATGTAAAAATAGCTCAATGCAATAATGATTGGATGTATGAAGAATTAAAAGAGTTTCCATTTAAAATTTATAAATGTAAAGAAAGTTTGATAATACATAATAAAGAACTTGGTGAAGAATTATCTAAATTTGGAAAATGTACAACTAAATTTATACCTGACAATATAAAAGAATTAAATCCTGAATTAATTAGAATTTTTCTAATAGCTTATTCAAAAGCTGATGGAACTCTAAAAAAAGGTAAGATTTGGAAAGGTTATAAATTTAATGATAGTATACAATTTTTCACAAGTTCAGATAAATTAGCTAGTGATTTGGGAGAGCTTATTTTAAAAGCAGGAGGCAGACCTTCATACTACTTAAATAAATGTGCTGTGAAAGAGATTGAATTTAGAAATGGAGTATATACAATAAATAAAGATGTCTGGACTATACGTTGGAATACACAAGTCCATAATTATTTGTACAATATGGAAATAGCAGATATAGAGTATGATGATAGTGTTTATTGTGTTGAAGTTCCTAAATATCACACATTATTAGTAAGAAGAAACGGAAAAGTTTGTTGGAGTGGAAATTGTAGAACAGTTATAGCTCCATACTTTGATGATGAATCTACAAGAGCATCAAGAGATGAAAATGGAGAGTATAAAGAAGTTAAGTACATGAACTATAAAGAATGGAAAGACCAATATATTAAAAAATCTCATACACAAGTAAATAATAAAAATAATCTTGAAAGCAAAAATAAATCTGATATAATTAAATTAAGAAATGATGTAATAGATAAAGAAATAAAAGAAAATGTTTTAAAAGATTTTAAAAATACCTCAGGACTTTCTCCAAAAGGAAAACAAATTTTAAGAAATTTAGGTTTAGATGAGAACTTAAAATTTGAAGCAATCAATGCTAGAGGTTTAGTATCTTCAGATTGTGATATAGAATTGACAAAAACTCAAAAAATAATGTATAGAGAAAAATTTAAAATAATGAAATTATCGATTAATGATTATCGTGATATGAATTATAGAGAAAAAACAATTTTTCATGAATCGTATCATGCTATGTTAAATAATAAATTGCTTGATGTTCATTTTTCTGATCTTGATTTTATGGAAAAATGGAGAGATATAGAAGAAGTTTTTGCTGAATCATCAGGGCATTATTTAACAGATTTAGTTGGGAATAAATCAAATTTAGGAGTATCTTATCCTGAAAGAATGGTTGAAATACTACCTAGATTAAAAAAATTTAGAAAATTTAAAGAATGTGAAAGTATTTCAGATTTTGGAAGAATAGTTTATTACGAGAGATATAAAGGTAAAAATGCTATATGGTTACCAATTAGAAATGTAGTTTTCAAACAAGAATTAGATACCTTAGCTTATAGTAAACAGTATATTGAGTATATTGAAAAAAATAAAAGTAAGATATCTTTACTATTACAAAAAAATAATCCTGAATTAAAAAAAGAATATACTCAAATTTTTATTAATAATGGTATAGATATTATCAAAAATGCTAAATCATTAAATGAATTAAATGATTATGAAAAAACATATTTTTATAATGTTTTAGCGTCAGCTATGAAATTAAAAGGAGTAAAATAATGATTCTTTTTTGGGCAAATGATTTAATAGATAAAAATAACCATGATGAAGTTTACAAATTATTAGATTTTATTTTTAGTGATGTTGAATTTGTTTTAGTTAAGGATGGAAAAGAAATAAATTCATCAAAAATAGAAAAAGAAAAAGCTTTAAAAAGAATAGAAGAATTAGGGGAAATAAAAGTTGTTGAAAATTTTAAAGCTGGGAAATATTTTGAAATATAAAGTTGAACATCTTAGTTTAAGATTGTATTTTGTGTTATCTCTTGACAAATTCTAACATTCATAGTACAAATAGTATTATAACTATTAGGAGGGGATTTTATGAAAAGATTTTTATTGTTTTTAATGCTTTTACTTTCATTCAATATCATGGCTGAATTAAATGATGTTCCAGTTGAAAAAGGAGAGTACAAAGGCTATAGGAAATTAGTTGGACATGAATATCAAGATAGATTTGATGTTTATTTTAAAGTTACTGGTGGTGGACAACAAATAGCAACAGTTCCTACATTTAAAGGAATAAATTTAAAAGAAAAAGTTACTCTTGAAATGCCTGATGGAGGAAAAAGAAGTGCTACTAAAAAAGAATGGTTTAAACTTTTTAGAACTTTAAAATTTGATTCAAGTTGGAGCAGATATTTTAGAGAAAAATATGATGATTTTTATAGTGAGTGGTTAAGTACAGTACCTACTTCTGATGTTGAAAGAATGGTTATAAATTATATAGGAACTCAATATAAAGGAGGAGCAGAAGCTTCAACAAGTTCAGATAATAATGAAGTACCTTCAACTTATGTAGATCCTGTTAGTGCTGAATTAGCTGAACGTGAAGCTTTAAAAAGATACCAAACACCTATTGAAGATACTCCACAAGAGAAAAAAGAAGAAAAAGGATTTCTTCAAAATGCTTTTGAAGCTGTATTTGGTTTATAAATAAAATAAAACAATTTAAGAGAGGTTTTATCCTCTCTTTTTTTATTGCTAAGGAGAGTGATTAAATTCAAGTAATAATTAAACTTATTATATATTTAAACAAACATTTCGCCTTTTTAGTATCGTAGGCGGTAAAGAACAAGACAACCAATTACGTTGGCATACAACGATAAAAATGAAGGAGTGAAAAAATGGAAAAAGAAAAATTAATGGCATTAGGACTAACAGAAGAACAAGCCGATAAAGTTTTAGGAGCTCATAAAACATATATGGAAGGTTTTGTTCCAAAGGGTCGTTTTAATGAAGAGCTAGAAGCTAAAAAGAATTTAGAAACACAACTTGTAGAAAGAGATAAGCAATTAAAAGAATTAGAAAAATCTGTTGGAGATAATAAAGAATTAAAAGCTCAAATTGAAAAACTTCAAACTGATAATAAAACTGCTGCTGAAAAATATGAAAAAGATTTATTTGATTTACAATTAAATAATGCAGTTGAAATTGCAATTACAGGAGCAAAAGGGAAAAATGCAAAAGCTATAAAGGCTTTATTAGATTTAGAAAAAGCAGATTTAAAAGATGGTAAGGTTATAGGATTAGAAGAACAATTATCTAATTTGAAAAAGTCAGATCCATACTTATTTGAGGTTGAAAAGCAACCAGCTAATCCAAATGGTTTTGTTCCGGGTGATGGAAATAATAAAACTCCTGGTGGAGATGGACCTAAAACTTATTCAGAAATGGTAGCTATGTTAGAAGCTAATCCTAACTTAGATATTAATAATTTATAAAAAAGGAGTAGATGAAAAATGGCAATATATTTTGATGCAAAAACATTTAATGCGGAGGCATTTGGAAAGTATTCAAGTAGAATACCAAATACTAAAAAGAATGAATTATTAAAGTGTGGAGCGATTAGAGGTAATAAAGAAATACATGATGCATTTGCTAATCAAACAGGGACACATTATGCAGTATTACCTATGCTTGGTAAAATAGGTGGAGCACCTTTAAACTATAATGGTTCTACTGATATAACAACAGAAACAACTAAAACTTTTAACAGAGGTGTAATTACAATTGGTAGGGCAAAAGGCTGGACAGAAAAAGACTTTTCATTTGATATAACTGGTGGAGTTAATTTTATGGATAATGTAGCAGCACAATTAGTTGATTATTGGGCAGAAGTTTACCAAAATATCTTAATAAAGATATTAAAAGGTGTTTTCTCAATGACAGGAGCAGCGAATCTAAAATTTGTTGTAGCTCATACATTGAATATTACAGAAAAAGCAGGAGCAGATGGAGCAGTAGGAGCTACAACTTTAAATACTGCTTCTCAAAAAGCTTGTGGAGATAATAAAAATATCTTTAAAATGGCAATTATGCATTCAACAGTTGCTACTAACTTAGAGAATTTGCAAATCATAAAATACTTTACTCAAACAGATGCAAATGGAATGCAAAGAGAAGTAGGGTTAGCTACTTGGAATGGTAGAGTTGTATTCATAGATGATTCAATGCCAACAGAAGAATTTGAAGGAGAAAAATATGCAAAAGTAACAGCTTCACACCCAGAAGCATTAAAAGTAACTGCTGCTGGAACAGGTGAAAGAGAAGTAGCATTGGCAACAGTGAATGGAGCTAAATTTGACTCTAAATGGACTGCAAAAGAAGGAGATTATGCTGCACTAGTTCCATCGGGTATATCATATACCACTTATTTGTTAGGAATAGGAGCATTTGATTATGAGGATTTAGGAGTTTTACATCCTTATGAGATGGCAAGAAACCCGTATAAAAATGGAGGAGAGGATACTTTAATAACTAGAAAAAGATTCTGCTATGCTCCATTTGGAATTTCATATAAAACTGCCAGCACTATATCCCCTGATGACGCAGATTTAGAAAATGGTGCTAACTGGGAATTAGTAAAATCAGAAGATAAAGAAACAATTGACCATAAAGCTATCCCGATAGCTAGAATAATTTCAAGAGGCTAATTATGGAAGATTTTAAAAGAAGGGTACTTGAAAAGTTAAAATTATTTAAAATAGATGAAGCTATTAGTGCAGAATATTTTTTACAAAAAGCCTTATCTAGTATTAATAATTTTACAAATCAAAATTATACATTTGAGAATATTCCAGAAGGTCTAAAATTTATATTAGTAGACAAAGCAGTAGGGGAAATACTTAATTTTAAAAAGCTCAATGGAGAGCTTAAAAATTTTGATTTTTCCTCTGTTTTAAAATCTATTAAAGAAGGAGATACAACTGAAACATATTCTGATACCATTAGAACACCGGAGGAACTTTTTGAATTTATGGTTATGAACTTATTAACTGGAAGTGATAAAGAGCTATATAGATATAGGAGATTACAATGGTAAGAAACTTAAAAAAATTATGGAGAGATACTTGTAGTATTTATAATTTTGAAAAAGTAAAGGATCTAAAAACTAAAACAACTGAGCTTAAAGAAGTTTTAGTTCAAGATAATATTCCTTGTAGAATTTCGTTTCAAAATATATCTTCTACAACAGAAACTCCTTCAATAGCTGTAACAAACCAAGTTATAAAATTATTTCTTTCAAATAAAATAGAAATAAAAGAAAATTCAAAAATAGTTGTAACTAGAAATGGGATATCTAAGACTTATAAAGCCTCAGGTATCCCCGCTATATACTCAATACATCAGGAAGTTATTTTGGTAAATGCAGATAAAGGAGCATAATATGGGTAGAGCTGTAAGAATTAATTTATCTGAGTTAGAAACTTTAAAAAATAACTTAGAAAATATTCAAAAAAATCAAGATGAGATAATGGTAAGTCTTGTAAAATCATTAGGAGCTTTATTATTAAGAAAAGTAATTTTTAGAACACCAGTTGGAGATTATAGTTATTTAGCTCAAACATCTAAAACAGTTGATGGGAAGAAAGTTCCAAATACCAAAAAAAATGGTGGAAACTTAAGAAGAAATTGGACAATAAGTCAAGTTTTCAAAAATGGTAATATGTATTCAGTTGAAGTTATAAACTCTGCCTTTTATGCTTCATATGTTGAGTATGGCCATAGACAAACACCTGGGAGATTTGTTCCTGTGCTTGGAAAGAAATTAAAAAGTGCTTGGGTTCCAGGTAGGTTTATGTTAACAATTTCAGAAAATGAAATAAAAGAAAATATGGATGCTATATTAGAAAAGAAATTAGATAGTATATTGAAGAAGGTGTTTGGTAATGCTAAGTAGAGTAGTAAGTGCTATATCTAATACTCTTGAGAAAACATTTCCAGAAGTAGAAATATATGTAAATAAGATTAAGCAAGGTTTTGAAGAGCCTTGCTTTTTTATTCAGCTATTAAATCCTAATGAAAAACAAGTATTAGGAAATAGATATAAACAAAAAATAGATTTAGATATTCAGTATTTTCCTAAGAATGAAGATGATAATTGGGAATTAATGGAAATGGCACAAAAATTAAATAATACTTTGGAATTAATCAAAACTGAAGAAGGGGATTTATTAAGAGGCTTAGATAGAAATTCACAGTTTATAGATGGTAATCTTCATTACTTTATAACTTTCAAAACATTTGTAAGAAAAGTAGAAGAAGAACCATTTATGGGAGAATTAAAAACAGATGTAAAACCAGATAGGAGGGACTAATGGCAACTAAAACAAAAAAAGATGATGAAGTCCTATATTCAAAAGAGCAAATTATCTCAAGTAAAAAATATTCCAATAGAAAAGATATATTGAATGTTTTATTAAAAGATGATGAAGAATATAGTTTTTCAAGAATAGATGAAATTATAGAAAATTTTATGAATAAGGAGGTTCAATAATGAATGGTGGAGGAACTTTTTTAACTCAAAATAAAGTTTTACCAGGAGCATATATTAACTTCGTTTCTGCTTCAAGAGCAACAGTTAATATCTCTGATAGAGGTTTTGCTGCTATTGCAACTGAACTTGATTGGGGGGTAGATGGAGACATTTTTAAAGTTGAGAATAGTGATTTTCAAAAAGATACTATGAAACTTTTTGGATATGATTATACAGATGAAAAAATGAAACCTTTAAGAGATTTATTTATGAAAGCTAAAACTGTTTATCTTTATAGATTAAATGGTAATGGTGTAAAAGCAAGTAATGATTATGCAACTGCTAAATATAGTGGAACAAGGGGGAATGACATAACTATTATAGTTAAGACTAATATAGATGAATCTAATAAAAAAGATGTTATTACTATGTTAGGAACTAAGAAAGTAGATGCTCAAACAGTTGCTAATGCTTCTGACTTAATTGATAATGATTATGTTGTATTCAAAAAAGCAGCTCAGCTTACAGATACTGCTGGAACTAAATTAGCAAATGGTACTAACTTGACTACTGTAACTGGTGCTGAGCATCAAAAGTTTTTAGATTTAGCTGAATCTTATTCTTTCAATACTATTGGATGTACTTCTAAAGATGAAGTTATAAAGAAATTATATGTTCAATGGACTAAGAGAATGAGAGATGAAGTTGGAGTAAAACTTCAATGTGTTGTATATAGATATCCTGCTGATTATGAAGGAGTAATAAATCTACAAAATAAAGTTAAAGATGAAGGTGCTCCAGAACAATCATTAGTTTATTGGTTAACAGGTGCTGAGGCAAGTTGTGAAGTCAATGCAACTTTAACAAATACAAAATATGATGGAGATTTTATAGTTGATACTAAGTTTACTCAATCTGAATTAATAAATGGAATAAAAGCAGGACAATTATTATTTCATAATAATTCAGGGGATCCTTATGTGTTAACAGATATAAATAGTTTTACAACAATTACTATTTATAGAAATGATGATTTCCAATCTAACCAAGTAATAAGAGTTTTAGATCAAATAGGGAATGATATAGCTTTACTATTTAATAAAAAGCACTTAGGAAAAAGCAGAAACACAAGTTCAGGAAGAGAAGGATTATGGAAAGATATAGTTGCACATCATCAAGAACTTGAAAGAATAGAAGCTATTGAAAACTTTGACCCTAAAAAAGTCACAGTTGAAAAAGGAGCAACTAAAAAATCAGTAGTAGTTACAGATCCTGTTACTCCTGTGGCTTGTATGGAAATTCTTTATATGACAGTTATAGTTCAATAGGAGGTAGATAGAAAATGGCAGATATTATAACAATGAATGCTAAAGATGCTGTATCAGGTAGCTTAGGCGAATGTTATGTTACATTAGATGGTAGAAGATATAACCTGATGACAGCAATTAAGTTTGAGGCAAGTTATGAAAAGACAAAGACAGAAGTACCTATTTTAGGTAAAGTAAGTAAAGGAAATAAAGCAGTTGGTGGGAAAGGTAGTGGAACTATGACTGTTCACTACAATGCACCAATTTTTAGGGAATTATTGGAAAAATATCAAAATACTGGTGAGGATATTTTCTTTGAAATAGAGGTATCCAATGAAGACCCTACATCAAAAGCAGGTAGACAAACAATTCTTTACCAAGGATGCAATACCGATGGTGGAATATTATCAAAATTTGATGCAGGTGCTGAGTATTTAGATGAAGAAATTAAGTTTACATTTGAAAAATTTATAATAAAAAATAAATTTAATATTTTAGATGGAATGATATAGGAGTGATGAAAAATGACAAATATGGAAGTGTTTTTAAAACAAAATGCAGTACAAAAAGAAAATAAAAAAGTAGTAGTTTCTGAAAGATTTAAAGATGAAAATGGAAAAGCTGTTGAATGGATAATAAAACCTATAACAGCACAGCAAGATCAAGAGTTAAGAGAAGCTAATACAGAATTAAAAGAATTAAAAGGGAAAAAAGGACAATTATTTCCTCAATTAGATTCTAGTAGGTATTCAGCTATGTTAATTTCTGCTTGTGTAGTTTATCCGGATTTACAAAATCAAGAATTACAAGATAGCTATGAAGTTAAAAATATGCCCGACTTATTGACCGCTATGTTATTACCAGGAGAGTACCAAGATTTATTTTCAGAGGTTCAAAAAATTAATGGTTTTAAAACACTTGAAGATTTAACAGAAGAAGCAAAAAACTAATAAATGGGGGCGATAGTGAAGCTAATATACTTTACTATTGTCTCCATAAGTTTCATATATTGCCTAGTAAATTTTTAGAATTATCAAAAGAAGAACAGGCATTTATAGTGGCAAGTATTCAGATAAGAATTCAGGCTGAAAAAGAAGCTAGTAAAAAATAATGGAGGTGGATTAATGTCAACAATACAAGGTTCTATAATGCTTATGGATGCAATGTCCACTCCTTTAAATAATATCGTTGGGGCTATTAATACTACTATCACTGCATTACAAAATGTTAATAATACAGATGTTAGTATAAATACAAGTAGACTAGCAGATGCACAAAGTATGATAGTACAAGCAGGAGCTCAATTAAATGAAATAGAAAGAGATATCCAAAGAAGAATTCAAGATAATGTAGCTGAACAAAATAGATTTAACACAGCTTTAAGTCAAGGAGTTAATAAAGCTAATTCTTTGTATGGAAGAATAAAAAGTTTCATAGGAATTTATGCTGGAATACAATCGTTAAAAATAGGTTTAGATACATCCGATAATCTTTCACAAACTATGGCAAGATTAGATCTAATGAATGATGGAAAGCAAACAACTGAACAATTACAACAAACTATATTTCAATCTGCTAAAAATTCAAGAGCAGGATTCTTAGATACAGCAAGTGTAATTTCTAAGTTAGGATTATTAGCACCACAAGCATTTAATAGTAATATGGAAACTGTTAAATTTTCAGAGTTAATGGCAAAGTCTTTTAAAGTTGGAGGAGCTTCAACACAAGAACAAACATCAGGAATGTATCAATTAACACAGGCTATGGCTTCTGGAAAATTACAAGGTGATGAATTTAGAAGTATTATGGAAAATGCTCCACTTTTAGCACAGGCTATCAGCAAATATACTGGAAAGTCTATGGGAGATTTAAAGAATATGAGTAAAGAAGGTTTAATTACATCTGATGTAATAAAAAATGCTGTATTTGCAATGTCAGATGAAATTAATACTAAATTTGATTCAATTCCAATGACATTTGGCGATGTAGTTAATCAAATTAAAAGCAATGCCGTTAATTCTTTTATGGGAATTAGCTCAACTATGAGTAATATTTTTAATGGTCAAAGATTTCAAGGGTTTATTGATGGAGTATCATCAGTAATAGATAAAGCCTTTACAATGATAAATTGGCTTATAAAGGGTATATCTATTGTTGGAACTGTCCTCTATGAGATATGGGGACCTATTCAACCAATCTTAGTTACAGTCTTAGGATTACTAACTACATATAAGTTAATTATGGGATTTATAGCATTGAAAACAGCTATTGCAACAGGAATTACTACTATTTATAATTTAGCACTTCTTGCAAAACAAACAATGTTAGGAGCAGTTAGTGTAGCACTAGCAAAAGCTACAGCTGCACAAACAGGGCTTAATATTGCAATTTTGACATGTCCAATAACTTGGATTATATCTGGAATTGCTTTAGTTGTTGCAGCTATATATGGTGTTGTAGCAGTATTTAATAAAATTACAGGTAAAGCAGTATCCGCAACAGGTATTATTGTTGGAGTGTTCTATTGGATGGGTGGACTAATCTATAATATAATTGCTTCTACTTGGAATAAATTAGCACAAACTTTTGTATCCATCTATAATTTAGGAGTTAGTATAGCTGAATTTTTTGCAAATGTTTTTAAGCACCCCATTCGTGCTGTTGCACATCTATTTGTAAATTTTATAAACTTTTTAATTGATAAAGTTAAGTTTTTAGGTTCTGTAATAGATACTATATGTGGAACTAATGTTGTTGGAAAATTAGAAAATGTTCAAACAGCTATTGGTGACTGGGTAAATGAAAAAGTTGGTGGAAATGAAATAACTTTAAAAAGAATGGATGCAACTCAAGTTATGATGGATAGAGTAGGCTTGAAAGATATGTACAATAAAGGTTATGAAAAAGGTGCTAATTTTAGTTTATTTGGTAAAAATGCCGAAACAGGAATAGATACTAATACAGAATTTGGTAATTCTACTAATCCTGAAGTAGCTAAGTCTAATGATTTATTAAAGAATATAGATAAAAACACTAAAAAAACTGGTGATATGTTAGATTTATCACATGATGAAATTAGTTATTTGAGAGATTTAGCAGAAAGAGAAGCTATCAATAGATTTACAACAGCAGAAGTTAAAGTTGATGTTGGTGGAATAACTCAGCATGTTTCTAGTGCACTTGACTTAGATGATATTGTAGACTATATGACTAATAGAATGGAAGAAAGTATAGCAATAGCAGCGGAGGGAAGTTATGAATAATTTTATGATAGATAAAGGATATATTTTTTATTTAGATGGAATATTGGTCCCTATTACTCCTTCTTCCATTACAACTAAAATTAATAATAAGAATAAGGTTATAACACTTATTAATGATGGAGATTTTAATATTCTAAAAGAAGAAGGTTTGAAAGAATTCACATTTGATATGTGTTTACCTGCTTATAAGTACCCTTTTGCAAGAGGGGTACTTTTACCTATCAATTATTATCTAAATATGCTAAGTTTCTTAAAAAATTCAAAGAAACCTTTTAGATTTATAGTTATAAGGGAGGGAGCAGTTGGAAGTTCTGGTTATAATACAACTATTTTAGTATCACTTGAAAATTATGAGATAAAAGAGGATGCTGGAAATGGTAGAGATGTTGTTGTATCAGTAACTTTAAAAGAATACAAAAATGTTAAAAGTACTCTTTTTAAATATGTAAATTTAGGAGCGAAAGGAGTTGGAGGAGCTTTATCTCTAACTACTTTCATATCTACAAAAACCAGAGATAGTTCATCAAAAAAAACTCAAAGAACCTATAAGGTTAAAGAAGGAGATACTCTTTATATTATTGCAAAAAAAGAATTAGGTGATGCGAATAAATGTAATTTTTTAAAAGAATTGAATAAATTAAACTCCATACATGATATTAAACCAGGGCAGGTGATAAGACTTGAATAGAGATTTAGATTTAATAATAAAAACTCAAAAAGGTCCAGTTGCACCTGCCATTCTTGATGGTGCTTGTTGGGATACAGAAAGAAAAGGAACTCCTGGAAAATTTACTTTTAAATGTATTTTTGATGAACTAAATCAATTTGAAGAAGGGGATTTAGTAACAGTAAAATATAAGAATGAAGAAGTTTTTTATGGATTTGTATTTACTATTTCAAGAGATAGAGACAAAATTTTATCAGTAACTGCTTATGACCAGTTAAGATATTTAAAAAATAAAGATATCTATCATTATGAAAATAAAAAAGCATCTGAAGTCTTGAAAATGATAGCTGATGATTTTAAATTAAATTGTGGTGAAATAGAAGATACAAAATATGTTATTCGTGAAAGATTGGAAGATAATGTTGCTTTATTTGATGTTATTTTAACTGCTCTAAATATAACTTTACAAAATACAAAAAGATTATATGTTATTTATGATGATTTTGGAAAAATAACATTAAAAGATGTTGAAAGTCTAAAATTGAATGAAGGTATATTTATAGATGAAACTATATCAGAAAATTTTTCTTATAGTTCAAGTATAGACAAAACCTATAACAAAATAAAACTAAGTAGGGAAAACAGAGAAAAAGGAGTAAGAGATATATACTTTTCTCCAAACACAGAGGCTGAAATAAAAAATCATACCTATGGGAAATGGGGTATCTTACAATACTATGATACAGTGGACGAAAAAGAAAATCCACAATTAAAAGCTGATTCACTCTTAAAGCTTTATAATAGAAAATTTAAAAGTTTATCTATAAAAAATGTTTTTGGGAATGTAAAGGTTAGAGCTGGAGTAAGTATTGTTGTTAAATTAGATTTGGGAGATATTAAAGTTAGTAATTATATGCTTGTTGAAAGTGTAAAGCATACTTTTAATAAGGATGAACATTTTATGGATTTAAAATTGAGAGGAGCTGATATTGGATGATAGAAGCAATTAAAAAAATAGTTTCTAATATGTTAGAAAATTCAAAACTATCTAAACTAGAATTTGGTACAGTTGAAAGTGTTGAACCTCTTAAAATAAGAATAGACCAAAAAAAAGTTATAAATGCTAGTCAATTAATGTTGTCTCATTTAGTAAGGGATTATTATGTAGATATTACAGTTCAACATAGCACTGATAGTATTTATGGAGCTTGGGATACATCTCATGAACATCCTGGAGCAGGGAAAAATGTTATTCCAATCGACCATGAACATGAGTATAAAGGTCGTAAAAAAATTATGATGCACTATTCACTGAGAAAAGGAGAAAAAGTTGTATTAATAAGACAAGATGGAGGACAACTCTATTATATTTTAGATAGAATAGATGATCCTATTGTTGAAGGAGAGTGGATATAATGCTACCAGTTAGAAATGATAGAGTTGAAATAAAATCAGAAGTGGAAGCTATTCCAACTAAGACATATAAAATGGCTATATTTGGAGAAAAAATTACAGGAAAAACAGATGGTCAAGAAGCTATGAAACAGGCTATTTATAAAATCTTAAATACTGAGAGATATCAATATCCTATTTATAGTTGGAACTATGGGATTGAATTAAAAGACTTATTTGGAAAATCTAAAAGTTATTGTAAAGTTGAATTAGTATCAAGAGTATCCGAGGCTTTATTGCAAGACGAAAGAATTATTGCGGTAGAAGCTTTTTTATTTGATGATACAAAAAAAAGAGAAAGTTTAGCAATGACTTTTACTGCAAAAACAATTTATGGTGATGTTGAGATAGCTAAGGAGGTGAAAGTGGCATAGATGTTTGAAGATAAAACTTATGAAAATCTACTAAATGATAAATTAAGTAGAGTTCCACGGGATATCGATACTCGTGAGGGTTCAGTAGTATTTGATGCTACTGCTGGAAACTCACTTGAAGAAGCTCAAATGTATCTAACAATAGCAGAATATTATCAAGAAACATTTGGAGATACTGCTAGTAGGGAATTTTTAATAAGAAGAGCAGCAGAAAGAGGAATAAAAGCTAAATCTGCTAGTGTAGGAGTATATAAAGGTGTATTTAATATGGATATACCTATTGGAAGTAGATTTAGCTTAGATATTTACAATTATATAGTTATTAAAAAACTAACTACTGGTGCTTTTGAATATATGTTAGAATGTGAAACTTATGGAGAAGAACCAAA